>Ga0256407_10002308_pt1 | contig 36878 bp, 38 predicted proteins | sample RumenRJG_04DNA_FD_193489 | JGI IMG/M metagenome (GOLD analysis project Ga0256407, IMG submission 193489) | Bovine rumen microbial communities from Lethbridge, Alberta, Canada - RJG_04 | ecosystem: Host-associated > Mammals > Digestive system > Stomach > Rumen | place: Canada: Alberta...
TTCTATACTCCAAACGTAAATCCAATCTCCACTGCATGGACCTTGGACCTCAATATCATACTTTTCATAGTTTAAGACAAAAAAATGAATAGTAAATTGACGATGCAAAAATAAAAAAAAAAAAAGGAAAAAAACCATAGCCCCCCAAAAAACAATGAAAAGTCATTAAGAAAAATCATATTGACATCTTAACATTCCAAACTACTACTGTTGATGTAATTATTTTGACCAAAAATTATCTCAGCTTAGGATAAGAAAGTTGGAGTGAGTTGAAGATGTTCTGCCAAATCATATAGGCGCCCATGACGATGCCCGAGGTGGGATGCAGGAATGACATGGCCACCCAGATGGCGAGGATAGTATTTTTCTGCCCAAGACTTTGGCCCGCGCTCAGTCGGTCGTCGCAGGTGTCGCCGAACTTCTTGCCCACCCAGAAGTTGATGAAGCAAAGCACAGCGGCGAAGAAGCAATAGAGGAGCGTAGTGTGACCATCGAGCAAGCCCATGAAGATGATGCGAAGCACCTGCGCCGTATTGATCATCACGCAAAATGACCACAGGTAGAACGACTTGTCCTTGGCGAAACGTGCCACCCAGCGATGGGCGGAAGGTGTGAATTCGCGCATAAGGAACGACAGAAGCAGCGGGACGATGATGACCGGGAAGACCTTGGCGAAAATCTTGCGGAAAAGGATCCAAAAGGTCAGCCCTGCGCTATTTTGCGCTACGATGGGGAAAAGCGCCGGGATGAGAAATGCGGCGAAGAGCGAGGAAAGGACGGCGTAGGTGGTGGCGCTGGCAGCCTTGCCTCCAAGCTTGGCCGACATCACAGCAACGGCGGTAGCCGTGGGACAAAGCAGGCAAACCAACGTCCCCTCCCAAAGGCCATTGGTCCATACGGGCAAACCTGCCCAAAGGAGCACAGCAATCATCGTCAAACCGCCTCCAAACTGATAGATAAAACTGTAGATGAGCCACTTCTTTGGGAAGAGGTCGCGCGGATTGATCTTGCTGAACTCCAGAAACAACATCATAAAAAGGAGATAGGGCAACAGTGATGTCACCCAATGAACCACCGTCCGTCGAGAAACTGGCTCAACGAATAAGGCATCGGCAACAAAATAGCCTACCACGCCAAGGCTCATAGCCACGACGAGTAGCCACTTCTTGATGAATGGAATTATTTTAGGCATATCTTTCTGAGATAGAACCAGGCAAATAGGAGACCAACGATGACGGCAATGATGGAGGCTTCGGCACCAAAGATACCACCTGTCAGAAGCTCGTGCCCTTCGACACGAGGCGAAATAATTGACTCACCGAATTCGTTTCCCGAAACGGCAAAGCCGAAGACGTTGCCCTGCGTGTAATTCCAGGCCCAATGGATGCCAATGGGCAACCACAATGTACCACTGTATTTGTAGGCAGCGCCCAGCAGCAATCCGCTCTCCAATGCAATGGCCAGCGTGCTCCACCAGGTAGCTCCGGGATTGACAATATGCACCAGACCGAAAACCGCAGTCGAGACGAGCAGGGCAATCCACGTGTTCCAGCGCACATCGATCATTCGGAAAACGATACCACGGAACATGACCTCCTCTCCCACCGCAATGGTCAGGAAGAAACAGAATTGTGCAAGTTGCGTCAATCCATCAAAATCGAACGACGTGATGCGATAAACACCAATCAGCATCATGATGCCCACCACGATGATGAAATAAACCACACCCGTCAGCAACCCCTTGCACGTCTCGGGCAATAGACGACGGATGGGCAAGTCGGTCGCCCGCTGCCCTTCGGTCAAGCCTATCCATCCATAGTATGCCAGCAGGATAAGGGCAGAAAGCACGATGGAACCGATAATGATGGGGACAGGGCTCTTGAAAAATGTACCCGGTAACTGGGCGATTCCATCGAGGATTATAAAGATAAAGAGTCCTCCGATCAGACGGAGGACCCACATCCAAAGGGGCGCTTCTTTAGAGTTTATCATGAACAATCTCTTTTATCACAGCAGTTTCTTGATCTGCTCCTCGATATCCTTCATGTCGTGAGTAGGCTCGAAACGTGCAACGACATTGCCATTGCGGTCGATGAGGAACTTGGTGAAGTTCCACTTGATGTCGGAAGTCTCACGCCAACCTGGGTTCATCTTGTCGAACATCTCTTCGAGACGTGGAGTCAGCTGGTTGTCGGCATCAAAGCCCTCGAAGCCCTTCTGCTCCTTCAGATAGGTGAACAATGGAGAAGCATTCTCACCATTGACCTCAATCTTGGCGAACTGTGGGAACTTGATGTCGTAGTTGGCTGTGCAGAACTCATGAATCTCAGCCTCGGTGCCGGGAGCCTGCTGACCAAACTGATTGCAGGGGAAGTCGAGAACGGTGAAACCCTTGGCCGAATAATCAGCATAGAGGTTCTCAAGTTCGGTGTACTGTGGAGTAAAGCCACAACGCGTAGCTGTGTTGACAACAAGCACCACGAGTCCCTTGTAGCTCTCAAGCGAGATGTCCTGGCCCATCATATCCTTGACTGTCTGGGCATAAAAAGCCTCATTCACAGCAGGAGTCTCTTCGGCTGTCTGTGCCTCCTTGTTAGCATTCTTGTTGCCGCAGCTGGCCATCAGACCAACGGTTGCAAAAAGAAGAATCAAAGTTTTTTTCATCATGAAAAACGTTAATTGTTATTGAATCGGGTTAATAAAACGCGGCAAAGATAATTCTTTTGCCGCATTTTTCCAAACAAAAGGGCTAATTATTCAACAATCGCCCCATATTTCATCACATATCGCCCAATGGAGTTTCAGTTTTCAACCACTAAAGATCAGCAAACTGACACCATGTAGAGGACAAATAGTCCATCTTTTTGGCCTTTTTGTCCCTACATCGGGTCAAAAAGGTGCAGAAACGCCATTGGCACGCAGATTGCCTATCCATAAGTGAACGCGATAGCGAAAGCATCACAGCGATGCTTAACCAAACGTCCAGAACATGTCTAACAAATAAATCAACCGAAAGGAGGTAAAATTATGCTACCAATGATTTCAAGATTCAATGATCAGAATTGGTTCCCAACGCTGTTCAACGATTTCTTTGACAACGATTTCTGGATGACCAACCGTAAGAACAACCTTACTGCTCCTGCAGTCAACGTGCTCGACGAAGAGAAGGATTACAAGGTCGAGGTTGCCGCTCCTGGTATGACCAAGGACGACTTCCAGATCAAGATTGACAACGACAACAACCTTGTCATCACCCTCGAGAAGAAGACCGAGACCAAGGACAACGGCAAGAAAGATGATAAGAAAGCCGGCAAGTATCTGCGCCGCGAGTTCTCCTACAGCCACTATCAGCAGGCATTCACACTGCCTGACGATATCGACAAGCAGAAGATCACAGCCAAGATGGAGCATGGTGTACTTACCATCGAAATCCCGAAGACCGAGCCTCAGAAACCTGTCGATACATCTCGTCAGATTGAGATCCAATAACGGATAACATCTATCCAAGCGAAATCGCCTGTCAGTCTCGAAAGAGGCCGACAGGCTTTTTTGTATAGCACAATTTCGGCCAACATTGTGCTGTTGCGAAAATCAGTGGAACAATCTCGGCCAACATTGTGCTATCGCGAAAATTAGTAGAACAATCTCGGCCAACATTGTGCTATTGCGAAAATCAGCAGAACAATTTCGGCCGACATTGTGCTATTGCGAAAATTAGTGGAACAATCTCGGCCAACATTGTGCTATTGCGAAAATTAGTAGAACAATCTCGGCCAACATTATGCTATTGCGAAATTCAGTAGAACAATTTCGGCCAACATTGTGCTATTGCGAAATTCAGTAGAACAATTTCGGCCAACATTGTACTATTGCAAAATGCAGTAGAACAGTTTCGGCCGAGATTGTGCTATCTCCGAATGCAGTAGAACAATTTCGGCCGAGATTGTACTATCTCTGAATAATTAGCCAAAATTTTTATTGAAAGATAGCAAAAGCCGCTAAAAGTGACAAAAGGAAGGTTAGGGAGGTTATTTTTTGCCCACAGCATTTGGAAATGAAAACAAGAATTGTTATTTTTGCAGTGTTGAAAAACTAATCATACAATGCCCTTATACCTTTTGCCGTCGCTGCTCCTGGCGATTATTGTGGTAGGTTACACGCCAGGACCCGCCAACCTCTATGCACTGGCCTGCTGCCTGAAATACGGCCGCAGGAAAGCGCGGAAGATGTGGCGAGGATTGTGCACCGGATTCTGCATTGACCTTGTCCTGATGGTGCTCCTCACCCACCTCTTGGGCGAAATGATGGGACACTACGTGATTTACCTGAAGTACATCGGCGTTGCCTATATCCTTTGGCTTGCCTGGAAGATGCTGCGCTACCAGGGAGTGGACGATGCGGAAGCCAAGGACTGCACCTTCACCTCGGGCATGCTCATGCAGTTGACCAATGCCAAGATGCTGCTGTTCGAACTGACAGTGTTCTCGACCTATGTGCTGCCCTACAGCGAAAGGCTTCTGGACCTTTTCCTTGTGGCTCCGCTTCTGCTGATTGCCGGTCCGGGTGCTAACTTTGCCTGGCTGTATGCGGGCGCCTATCTGCGCAGGTTCCTCCACAAGTACCGCAAGCAGGTCGATCTGGTGATGGCCATTCTGCTGGCAGCCTGCGCAATCTATATCTTTTTCATTTAAATATCAACTGCTTAAATTATAACTGCCATGATTGAAGAAATGCTCAAATTCAACAAGGCCTTCGTCGAATCGAAAGCCTATGAGAAGTATGCCACCTCGAAGTACCCCGACAAGAAACTTGCCATCGTGACCTGCATGGACACCCGTCTGGTGGAACTCCTTCCTGCTGCCCTCGGCATCAAGAACGGTGACGTGAAGATGATCAAGGTGGCGAGCGGCACCATCACCAACCCTTTCGACTCGGCTATGCGTTCGTTGCTCATCGCTATCTATGAACTGGGTGTGAACGAAGTGATGATCATCGGGCATACGGGCTGCGGCGTGCAGGGCATGAATGCCGAGGAGATGCTTCATCTGATGAAGGAGCGCGGCATCGACGAGGAACATATCTCCTTGATGCGTCATTGCGGCATCGACCTCGATGCGTGGCTCCACGGATTTGACGACACCGAGGCTGCTGTGCTCGAGACTGTCGATCTGGTGCGCAACCATCTGCTTATGCCGAAGGATGTTGTGGTGAAAGGATATATCATCGAGACACATACGGGAGAGCTGATGCCTATAAAAGAGAATTAACAATTAACAAATAACAATTAACAATTGTTTTTTTTTCCAATAAAGGTCGATGAGAGCGAGGATGTTAGTATTATTGTGGATGCTGCCGTTGACGCTGATGGCACAAGAGTCGAAGGATTCTCTTTCGATCAACCTGCCTTCGACGCTGACTGAACAGGACATCAAGGAACTGACGGCACCCATCCGCGTGGAGAATACGGGCTATATGGGCACAGATCTCGGCAACAACCTGAAAACAGATCTCATCGAGACGGGTGCGCTCACCAAGCCTGAAGACTACAAGCCGCTAGAAGTGCGTTGGTACGGAGCACCCTTATTCCCAAAAGGTTCGGTTCTGCCTAGTTGGAGCACGGGGCATATTTATGGCTCGCATCTTTATACAGGCGATCTGATGCTCGGATATTTTGCTTCGGCCAATGCGGGCGTGCACCAGCAATTCGGCAACTATTGGAGTGCCAATGCAGGCATTTCGCTCAACAAGTATTCGGTCTATTACAATACAGCATCGTTCAATGGCTCGGTGACGTGGCAACCATCGAAATACTTCGCGCTGACTGCCTTCGGCTACTATATGCCCGGCACTTTCCTGACGAACTCCAACGTCAAGATTGGGCAAGCCTTCCAATGGGGAGGATTTGCCACCTTCCAAAGCGACACGGATGTGCCCTTCGGTATCGATGTGGGCGCACGTCAGACCTACGACTCCTTCACAGGGCATGAGGTCTTGCCCATTGTGCAGCCTTTCGTCAAAGTAGGTGGTGCCAAGATGGGCATCGACTTCGGTCCACTCATCAAGGAAGCTCTCTGGAAAAGCAAAGGACATGGCGGACATCCTGGCATGGGGCCTATCCCCCAACCTATCAAGGCGATGCCTACGGTTGCACCAAGAAGATAAAGAACTATAATAACACCCAATAAATTATGAACATCGGAGATAAGATTCCTGAAGTCCTTGGCATTGACCAGAACGGCAATGAGATCAAGGCGAGTGATTATCGCGGTCGCAAGATCGTGCTCTACAGTTATCCACGTGCCAACACTCCCGGCTGCACCGCCGAAGCATGCTCCCTGCAGCAGCACAAGGCAGAACTTGAGGCTGCAGGTTATGCCATCATCGGTGTGAGCAAGGATAAGCAAGAATCGCAGCAGAAGTTTGCCAACAACTATAACCTTGAGTTCCCCCTCATTGCCGACACCAGTACCGAACTGCTGCAGCAACTGGGCGCATGGGGCGAAAAGGTATCGTGCGGTCGTCGCACCGTTGGCACACTGCGTACCACTTACCTCGTGAACGAAGAGGGCGTGATCGAGAAGATTTTCACCCCCAAGGAAATCAAGACCAAGATTCACGCCGAGCAGATTCTCGACTATATCAAGCAATAGTCCACAGAAGGCATTCTCGTCCTTCTTGACCTCAACAGTATGCGTAAAACACCCAACGACGAGCTAGTGGCATACGTGGAGCAGGCTATCCTACCCCGCTATGCTACGTTCGATGCAGCCCATCGTGAAGACCATGCACGCACGGTCATCGCGCAAAGTTTGAGCCTTGCCCAAATCATCAACGATTCGCCTCGATACGTGAATGACGATGGAACGAAGACCCTCGTCGACATCGATATGGCTTACGCTATCGCAGCCTATCACGACACGGGACTCGTCGAAGGTCGCGACACCCATCACATCGTTTCAGCACGCATCATTCGCGCAGACAAGACTTTGCTGAAATGGTTTACTCCCGAACAGATCGAGATCATGGCTGACGCTGCCGAAGACCATCGTGCCTCGTCGAAGCGACCACCTCGTACCATCTACGGCCGTATTGTGGCAGAAGCCGATCGCGACATTGACCCAATCAAGATCATTCGTCGCACGATGCAATTCGGTTTCGCCCATTATCCACAACTCGACAAGGAAGGCCATTACGAGCGAACCCTGGAGCATCTGCACGAAAAGTATGCCGAAGGTGGATACCTGAAACTTTGGATCCCCGAATCGCCCAATGCCGAACGACTTGCCAAACTGCGTGACATCATCCATGACGAAGCCCTGCTTCGACAAATCTATGAAAAGATTTTCGCAGAACCCCGAAATTGTTAATTGTTAATTATTAATTGTTAATTGAATCATGCGCCAAATCATCACCCACTTTACCGACAATGACCTCTACACCTTCAGTTGCCAGTACTACATCATGCAGAAGTACCCAAGAGCAGAGGTCGAATACACCTTCATCGACCGCAACAAGACCTGCTATCCCAAAGGTTTCGACAAACTCCTGCAGGAACAGATCGACTATATGGCCGGTGTGACCATCACCGACCAAGAAATCGATTTCATGACCGAGAAACTCGTTTGGCTACCACTCTGGTACTTCACCTTCCTGCGTGGCTATCGCTTCAATCCCAACGAGGTCAAAATCAATCAGGATGAAGAGGGACACCTCAGCATCCTCATTCGCGGCAAATGGTTCAGCACCATCATGTGGGAGATGCCTATCCTTTCGAGCATCTCCGAACTGCTTCACACCCTGAATGGAGACGTCGACAACTACAACCTTGAGAAAGAATATGCCAAGGCCGTGGCGAAGAGCGAGAAGATCTTCGGTGCAGGACTCGTCTTTGGCGACATGGGCACACGCCGTCGCTTCAGTTACGATCACCAGAAGATGGTGCTCAAGGCAATGAAGCACGTCTATGACAGCAAGGAGTGGCCCGGACGATTCACGGGCACGAGCAACGTATGGTTTGCCTTGGAACTTGGCCTCACTCCTCTTGGCACCATGTCGCATCAGCTCATCTCGTTCGAGGAGAACGTGAGCGGTGTCTTCGAATGCAACTACAACGTGATGCGCAAGTTCAGCGATGTCTATGACGGCAACAACGGCATCTACCTTTACGACTGCTTTGGCGACGACGTCTTCTTCAACAACCTTTCGAAGCGAATGGCTATGATGTACAGCGGTTTGCGCGTAGATAGCGGCGACGAAGAGGAACAGACCGAGAAGATCATTGCCAAGTACAAGAGTCTGGGCATCGACCCAAAGACCAAACAGGTGGTCTATAGCAATGGTCTCGATGTCGACAAGTGCATTGCCATCCACAAGTTCTGCAACGGTCGTGTGCTCGACAGTTACGGCGTAGGCACACAAATCACCTGCGACATCGACAATGCCAAGCCTTCGAACATCGTGATCAAACTGACCAAATGCCGCATTACCGAGGCACGCGAATGGCACGACTGCATCAAACTCTCCTGCGACAAGGGCAAGACCCTCGGCAATCAGGAGAAGTGCAACTACATCCTTTCACTCATCGGATAAACTTCAGCGAAATGAAAAGAAGACTCTTCATCGTCGATCCACAAAACGGATTCATGGACGACGGCACACTGCCCGTACAGGGTTCACTCGCCAAGATGGCAGCCTTGGCGCAATATCTGCACGACACCGACCTTGCCTATTACGACAAGATCTACGTCAGCCTCGACTGGCATCCCATCAACCATTGCTCGTTTGCCGAACAAGGAGGTCCATGGCCACCCCACTGTGTAGGTTATACGGCCGATGCACTCGTGACTGACAGCGTGCTCGACGAACTTAAACGCTGGATGCGGGCTGGCAAGGTGGAGTTTATCCGCAAGGGCGAACAGGTGGAAGTTGACGAATATTCTGCACTCGACAACGAAGCGGTTGCTGCTCATATGGCCTACGAACTGCGTCAGGCAGATCATCTTGATGTCTGCGGCGTAGTAGGAACCGTCTGCGTGCAGAACACGCTCAAGGGCCTCATCGAGAAAGCCACATATGCCGACAAGGTAACTGCACTCACTGCCTACATCGCACAGTTTGATGCAGACGCAGAGAAGGAGTTCGTGAAATGGTGTGAGGAAAACAAGATAAAAGTCGAATAACCCCTTACTGATTCCGCCAACGAGCAAGATGAAAGAAGAACTGATCAAGATGCTGGCATCCTACCTACGACTCTCACAAGAAGAGGCACGGCGCCGATTCATGGATTCCAGAATTTGCGAGACATTGGAAGGGAAAGACAGCAACCTGCAATATCAACCCATAGAATACGTCTTCACCCTCTTGAAGCAAGAGATTGCCGAAGAGGATGAAGACGACTATGACAATGATTTCGAAAGGCAGGAAACAATGCCAGAAGGACTCTTTGTCCGCAGTCATTGACCAGCCTAACTACTGATGCGAAGCGTGTGGACTAATTGTTAGAAATTGTCCATATGCACCTCAAAGTAGGATTGAGGATGTGCACAAACAGGGCAGATCTGCGGAGCCTTGGTGCCAACTGCGATATGACCGCAATTGCGGCACTCCCACACCTTCACTTCGCTCTTCTCGAAGACAGCAGCAGTCTCGATGTTCTTCAGCAAAGCACGATAGCGCTCCTCATGACGTTTCTCGATGGCGGCTACCATACGGAACTTGGCAGCCAATTCGTTGAAACCTTCCTCTTCGGCAGTCTTTGCGAAACCTTCATACATGTCGGTCCATTCATAGTTCTCGCCATCGGCAGCATGCTCGAGGTTCTGGGCAGTATTGCCGATGCCGCTGAGTTCCTTGAACCACAACTTGGCGTGCTCCTTCTCGTTGTCGGCAGTCTTGAGGAAAAGTTCGGCAATCTGCTCATAACCCTCCTTCTTGGCTACGGAAGCAAAATAGGTGTATTTGTTTCGTGCTTGTGATTCTCCTGCAAATGCAGCCTCAAGATTCTTCTCCGTCTGTGTTCCGGAATACTTTGTTTTTGCCATAATGATATAAAATTAGTGTTAGAAAAATAAAGGAATGTATTATGTCTGAAACAGAATACAAATTCCGGCGCAAAGATACAGCTATTCAACAAGAAATGCAAATTTTTTCAATTAAAAAATCGTAAATAATTTCTGTTTGACCACAAATGATTATTCGGACAGCCACGCCACAAGATGCAGCAGCCATCCTTGCCATCTACGCGCCCTATATCGAACAGACAGCCATCACCTTCGAATATGACGTGCCATCGGTCGAGGAGTTTCGAGGGCGCATCGAAAACACCTTGAAGCATTATCCCTATCTCGTCTGCGAAGAGGAGGGCGAGATTGTGGGCTATGCCTACGCAGGAGTCTTCAAGGCGCGAGCTGCCTACAGTCATTGTGTCGAAACTTCGATCTACGTCAAGATGGGGCAACATGGCAAGGGCATTGGCAAGAAACTTTACGAAAGGCTCGAAGAAGAACTGAAGAAGATGGGCATCCTTAACCTGAATGCCTGCATCACCTGGCTTGACACTCCGAATCAATATCTCACACACCAAAGTCCTGAATTCCACGAGCATTTGGGATACCGACGAGTGGCTCATTTCCACCAGTGCGGGTACAAGTTCGGGCTGTGGTTCGATATGATCTGGATGGAAAAAATGATCGGGGAACATAGGTAGGAATCATCAAATATCGCACATGCGAAATTTGAGAAAATATTTCTTTCCGTGATTTTGGTATATTTATCCGAAATATTTATAAGGGGAATTCCCAAAATTGTTTGTATCTTTGCACCGTCAAAACCAACAACCAAAAATATGAAAAAGATACTTACAACATTATTCATTCTTCTGATTATGGCAACAACTACAAATGCTCAGCGCCTTACTGAGCGTCAACTTCATCTGGCTACGGTAGCAAGCCTCGAAGCACAAGGCGACCTCGCCAGACTCGATCCTGCTATTCGTGCTGCTCTTGACGGGGGTGTAACCATCAACGAACTCAAGGAAGCCTTCTCGCACCTCTATGCCTACACAGGCTTCCCACGCTCTCTCAATGCACTGGGTGTATTGGGCAAGGTACTCGAAGACCGCAAGGCCAACGGTATTACCGACAATGAAGGAAAGGCATGGACGCGTCCTTCCATCTGGGACGATGCAAAGGCTTCGCTCGAAGTGGGAACTCAGGTACAAACCCAACTCTCGGGTCGTCCTTTCAACTATGATTTCTGTCCGCAGGACGACTATTATCTCAAGGCTCACCTCTTCGGAGACATCTTTGCCGGAGACCAGCTCACGCCTGCCGATCGAGAGATCGTGACCGTAGCAGCCCTCTCGTCCATCAAGGGTGTGGCACCCCAACTTGCTGCCCACAAGGCAGGTGCAGTGAATATGGGCAACACCCAAGAGCAGGTGGATGAACTCTGCAAATATCTGCGCGAGAATGGCCTTTCGCAAGTCGACAATGCTGCCGATGCCGTGGCTGGTGATTGGCCCAAGGGAAATCCAAACTCGGGCTATGCTCAGTATTTCATTGGCAACAGCCACCTGGCAGGATTGCATCCCGTCAACCTAAGTGCTGATGAGCAGGGCGTTCTGAACTTTGCCAATGTTACCTTCGAGCCAGGTTGCCGCAACAACTGGCACATCCATCATGGCGCACGCCAGATCCTGATCTGCGTGTCGGGTCGTGGCTGGTACCAGGAATGGGGCAAACCCGCTATTCCGCTGAAGGCAGGCGACATCGTGGATATTCCCGAAGGCGTAAAGCATTGGCATGGCGCACAAGCCGACAGCTGGTTCCAGCATCTCGCTGTCCATGTAGAGGTCGAGAATACGCAGCCAGGCTCGGTGCCCAACGAATGGCTTGAGCCCGTCGACGACGAGCACTACAACAAACTTTCTGCAAAATAATGGAAATCGAAGTCGGGCAATGCTATTGCCGCCGCAACCCATTGTGGGGACGTGACGTGGTGAGAGTCAATCGCCAAGTCCAGAGCAGTGTGCTCGACTTCGAACGTTTCGATGTCACCACAATCAAGACATCAGAGGGTCTGGAACTCATCGAGCACCAGACCCTCCCATTGTCAATCTTTGCAAATACAGGTTACGAACCTGTTCCCGAAGAACTATTTCTCAAGCTGTTTGCCATGGCAAGGATGGCACGGGCAGCCTCACAAGCCAAAAGCCTTTCTCTCGGAGCAGAACAGCAAGTCGAAAGCCTACTGCGCGAATACGGCATCATCGATGACACACCCGCCGAAACCTTTGCACAACAATACGCCCAAGACATGAAGAACCTCCTCGACGGCGTGTATGACATGGTGGATGTGCACAAGTGACCCTTTAATGATTGACTCGGAATGCCGCAATACGCTCGGCGAAGAGCGGTTCCTGTTCGGGTTTGAAGAACGAAGTACAAACGCGAACGCCCTGTTCGTGTGAACCCATTGTGTCGAGCGGATAGACGGCAATGCCGTAGTACATCAGTTCGCGGGTGAGCTGCAGGTCGGTCATACCGGGATACTGCACCGTGAAATAGAATCCATCGGCCAGCGGTTCGCCCATATCGTTGTCGTAGACGAGATAGAAACCATTCGAAAGAAGCACCTTCTTGAGGAAGGCAGCACGACGACCGTATTCCTTCACCTGATTGACGAAATCGAAACGTCCGTCGCATGCAGCATCCATCATAGCCGCCATACCATACTGCACACTGTGACAGCAACCCGACGAGAGCGTGTAGATGACACGTGCATCGAGGAAGCGACCGAATTCAGCCACACCCATCAGATCCTGCAATGCCTGATACTTGCGATGGTAGAGGCCATCTGAGATGCAGCAGACACCAATACGCTGGCCTGCATATGAGAAAGCCTTCGAAGCAGAGATGGTCATCACATAATTCTGCGTATATCGAGCCACTGTAGCCTGATAAGGAGCCTCGAAAGGATGCGAGAGATCGCGACGGAAATCCATGGCGAAGTATGCCAGATCCTCCAGCACGATGACGTCATAACGGGTGGCAAGTTCGCCAATACCCTTCAATTCCTCTTCGGTGAAACAAACCCATGTGGGATTATTCGGATTGCTATAGACAATGCCGGCAATATTGCCCTTCGAGAGCATCTCGTCGAGTTTCTCAATCAACTTCGGACCGCGATAATCGTGGATATCAAGTCCAATCGGCTTCAGGCCGATTACCTTGCACTGGTCAGTCTGAACAGGGAAGCCAGGATGAATGAAAAGAATGGTATCCCGTTCGGGCATAGCCAGATGCAGCGTCGTAAACACAGCAAATGTGCCCTGCATCGAACCGACAGTAGCGATACATCCTTCTGGTTTCAAATCGACGCCAATGAAAGCCTTGATGAATCGGGAGGCTGCATTCTTGAGTGGAGCGATACCGGCATTGGGCGGATAGATGGCTGCACAACCCTCGTCGAGCGCCTTTTTCTCGGCATCCATACCGATTTGTGAAGGTTTCAAACCAGGCACACCCATCTCCAAGTGAATGAACGGCTGGCCCGTCTTCTTTTCGAGCGTACCAGCAAGGCTTGCGATGTCGCGAATGGTGGCACCGCTGAAATCGCCAAGACGCATCGACTCGATCGTCTCGGTTACAATCTGATAATCTAATGGGGTGTTTTGCATATAAAGGAAAATTTGGGGATATTAAGGGATATTTGGGGATATTAAGGGACGATACCTTATTTCCGTTCGGTCACATCCAAGAGAAGCGCCTGTAAGGAATGGGGCCAAAGAAACATACGTCCCTTAATATCCCTTAGCGTCCCTTAAAGTCCCTTAGAATCCCTTAGACTTACTTCCAATCCTTGAAGTTACGCTTGTCGTTGACATGCTTGGCCTTGCCCGACGAACGTTCGATGGTGCCAGGAGGCAGGATATGGATGTTGGGCTTGATGCCCACCATGCTTACGATGCGATCGTATAGCGGCTTGATGTAAGGCATCTGCTTGGCAGGATTGGGCGAGAAGAACTCGTTGCGAAGTTCCACGTCGAGGTCGAACGTATCCTCGTTGTTCTTGCGGTCGACAGTGATGAAGTACTGTGGCGTATAAACAGGGAACTCGGTGAGAATCGTCTCGATCTGGCTTGGGAAGACGTTGACACCACGGATGATGAGCATGTCGTCGGAACGGCCCAGAATCTTGCCCAGACGCACGGCAGTACGTCCGCACTTGCACTTCTCATAAATCAGATGGGTGAGATCGCGTGTACGATAGCGAATCATCGGCATACCCTCCTTGCAGAGTGAAGTGAAGACAAGTTCACCCTCCTCGCCCTGATGAACAGGCTTAAGGGTATCGGGATCGATGATTTCGGGCAGGAACATATCTTCCCACACGTGGGTACCATCCTGATACTCACATTCGCCGCCTACACCCGGTCCACACATCTCAGTGAGACCATAGATGTCGATAGCCTTGATGCCAAATCGTTTTTCCAATTCGCGACGGATGCCCCAAGTCCAAGGCTCTGCACCGAAGAAGCCTACACGAAGTTTCAGGTCGCGGGCGCTCATGCCCATCTCGGACATCACTTCGGCCAAACGAAGTGCGTAGGATGGTGTACAGGCCATGGCTGTCGTACCAAAGTCCTTCATCAGCATAAGCTGCTTCTTGGAATTACCAGCAGATGTAGGCAACTGAATGGCACCAAGTCTCTCTACTCCACCATGTACGCCAAGACCTCCGGTGAAAAGTCCATATCCGTAGCAGACCTGAACGACATCGCCAGGGCCGACATCGCCTACCGACAACACACGAGCCACACATTCGGCCCACATGTCGAGGTCGGCTTCGGTATAAGTGCCGACAACGGGTTTACCAGTGGTTCCCGACGAGGCATGGATACGACGAATCTTCTCCATCGGAACAGCTTGAAGGCCGAAAGGATATTCATCACGAAGGTCATATTTGGTCGTAAACGGCAGTTTGGTAATGTCGTCCACACCTTTGATGTCTTCGGGCTTGACACCCAGTTCGTCCATCTTACGCTTGTAGAAAGGTACGGTTTCGTAGCACCGTTTTACGGTAGCCACAAGACGTTCACTTTGGAGTTTACGCATCGACTCACGGTCCATGCACTCCATCGCTGGATTGTAAATTCTTGGCATTTTGCTGAAATAATGAGAATAAGAAACAGATATTAATAATTAACGAAAGTCTGCCTCGGTGAGGAAGCCGATCTTCTTGATAGTTATAATCTCTTTGGCCTTCTCGCTTGGATTGGTACGCATGACAAGCACACCTTTACCCTTCCAAAGGAAAGAATACATATAGAGGATGCCGACGCCCTCGGAAGAAAGCAGTCTGACAGCCTCGGCAGCCTGACCGGGTGTATCGTCGATGCTCAAGGCAAAGACATCGGCCAACTGCACGTTGATGCCGTTCTCGCGAAGGAGCAGATAGGCCTGAGTAGGCTGATCGCAGAGTACGCGATAGATGCCATAGTCCTTGGTATCAGCGATGGTTGAGGCTATGATCTGGATGTTGGCCTTGCTCAAAAGATCGAGAACGCGGATGAGTGTTCCGCTCTTGTTCTCAATGAATATGGAAAGTTGTTTGATGGTCATGGGACAACAATTTTTAATTGTTAATTATTAATTGTTAATTCTCATTGATATACTTTGCGCTTATCGACGACTCTAACTGCCTTGCCTTCGCTGACAGGAAGTGAACCCTTGGGCACAAGTTTGACATGAGGCGTGAGGAGAATCTCGTCCTTAAGGGCACGACGAATACGCTTCTCAAGGTCGAGCAGACGTGGGAAGTCGTCGGTGAAGAGTTCCTCGAGTTCGACTTCAACCAGCATATTATCATTGTCGGCATCAGAGGTAAGCGTAATGAGGTAATTGCTGGCTAGTTCGGGGAATTGCATCAGAATCTTCTCAATCTGGATTGGGAAGATGTTGACACCACGAAGCACGATCATATCGTCGGAGCGACCTCTCATTCGGTCGATACGAATGTGATTGCGTCCGCAGGGGCAAGTGCGACCCAGTACGCGGGTGAGGTCACGAGTGCGATAGCGAATCAGTGGCATAGCCTCGCGACAAATGGAGGTGAGAATAAGTTCTCCAATCTCTCCATCGGGTAAAGGCTCCAAGGTCTCAGGATCAACAATCTCGACAATATAATAGTCTTCCCAGAAATGCAGACCATTTTGTTCCTTGCATTCGAAGCCAACGCCAGGGCCACACATCTCCGACATGCCGAACGAGTTGTAAGCCTTCACACCAAGCATGTTCTCGATGCGTTTGCGCTGCTCCTCAGAATGAGGTTCAGCACCAATGGCAAGCACCTTGAGCTTTGTGTCCTTGCGTGGATCGACACCCTGTTCCTGCATGACTTCGTAAAGACGGGTCACATAGCTTGGCACAGCATGCAGTGCAGTGGTGCCAAAATCGCGGATGAACTTGATCTGACGAAGAGAATTGCCTGCAGCCGCAGGAACGGTCAGCATACCCAGACGTTCGGCACCATACTGGAAGCCGAGGCCACCGGTAAACATGCCATAGCCCGATGAGTTCTGGAAGACATCTTCTGGACGCAGACCCACCATCCAAAGGTTACGAGCCACTTGGTTGGCCCACTCGTCAAGGTCATTCTGCGTATGGAGGATGACGGTGGGATTGCCTGTCGTTCCGCTCGACGAATGCAAACGCACACAATCCCTCAGAGGCACACATGCCAAACCGAAGGGATAGTTCTCGCGCAAATCCTGCTTTGTGGTGAAGGGGAGTTTGCGGACATCGGCTACACAGGTGATGCTATCGGGGGTGATGCCAACGTCGTCGAGACGCTGCTTGTAGATGGGATTCTTCATGCAGCGTACGATGGTTTCTTTCAGACGCTCGACCTGAAGCGCCTCGATTTGCTCACGGGTCATGCATTCGTGTTCTTGGTCGAAGAACTCGCATGAATTATCGGGTACGGGGAATTTGCTCATCTTGTTTATTATTTATAATTGGGGATATCTAGATTTTCTAGAGACTCTAGATTTTCTAGATATTCTAGATTTTCTAGATATTCTAGATGCTCTAGATTATTTAGACTACTGCAGCTACACCAGCATCGAAGGCCTTCAGATTGGCTTCGACAATGGCATCTCCCTTGCGCTGGAAGACACGGGCTACGGCACAGCGCAACTCATCGGTGGAAAGAATGCCGATATAAGGAGCGGCCATGCCAAGCAGCACGACGTTGGCCGAACGCACGGTAGCCACCTCCTTGGCAATCTGTTCGATGTCCAATTTGGCCACCTTGGGCAGTTTGGCCAATTCGGCATCGATGGCCGAAGATTCGGGATAGTTGGGAATGTTGACAAACGACTGGCTGGAAGTTACAACTGCACCATCCTTGCTGAGATATGGCAGGTAACGAAGTGCCTCCATAGGCTCCATCGAAATGATGACATCGGCCTCTCCCATCGGAATGAGATCGGAATAGATGATGTCGGTCGAAAGGCGCAGGTTGGACTGTACGTCACCACCACGCTGACTCATGCCGTGCACTTCTGCCTGTTTCAGATTCAGACCAGCTGCAGTGGCTGCTTCGCCTATGATAGTAGCAATGGAGAGGATGCCTTGTCCTCCCACACCGCAAAGAATAATGTCTTTCTTCATAATATTATTATTGTTTGCGCGCGGCAGCCTTTTGACGAGCATGGCGTGCCAGTGTCTGAATACATTCACGACGTGGGATGATGACCGACACATCGGGATAGGCAATCTCTTCGCGAATCAGCGCCTTGATCTCCTCTACCTTGGTAGGTTGCGGGACGATGACACGCACATGAGCAGGATCGACGCCCAAGGCTACGCAGATAGCCTCATACTTGCTGGTGCCGGCTGAATCCTGACCACCCGTCATACCAGTGGTGAGATTGTCGCTGATGACCACAACAATGTTCGAATGGTCGTTGACGGCATCAAGCAATCCGGTCATACCCGAATGAGTGAAGGTGGAGTCGCCAATAATGGCAATGGAAGGGTGAACGCCAGCATCGGCAGCACCCTTGGCCATCGTAATCGAAGCACCCATATCGACACACGAATCGATAGCGGTAAATGGAGGAAGTGCGCCGAGAGTGTAGCATCCGATATCGCCGAAGACGCGTGCCTTGTCGCCAAACTCAGCAACGACTTCGCGAATAGCATTGTAGACGTCACGATGTCCACAACCCTGACAGAACTGTGGCGGACGACCTGCAAGCACAGAACTTGGATCATATACCTTATTGCTCTCTACACCCAAAGCCTTGGCAACATTGTCGGGATTGAGCTCGCCCGCTCGTGGAAGAGCTCCTGTCAGGCGACCATATACGGGATAATCAGCTCCGAGCATTCCACGGACAAGTTCCTCGATAACAGGCTGACCATCCTCGACAACAAGCAGATTCTCAGAAACTGCAGCGAGTGCCACGATGTCCTTCTCGGGAAGTGGATATTGTGAAACCTTGAGAACATTCATAGTATCGCCTACGGCTTCCTTCACATAGTTATAACCGATACCGCAGCAGATAACGCCGGTCTTGTTTTCGGGTTCGTCCTCGCAGAGTTCAAGACGATTGAACTCGCTCTCGGCAGCTGCTTCAGCGATGACGGGTTGCTTTTCGATAAGGGCAGCATACTGACGCTTGGCATTGCCAGGAAGGAGTACCCAGTGTGTACGGTCGGTCTCAGGGCTCAGTTCATTCTCTGCCTTTGGTTCATGAACCTCGACAGCAGCACGTGAATGGGCCAAACGAGTCACGACACGCATCAAGACAGGTTCCTTCAGGCGCTCGCTCAATGCAAATGCCTCCTCTACCATATCGTAAGCCTCCTGCTGGTTGGATGGTTCAAAGACCGGAATCATGGCAAACTTGCCATAGAAGCGCGAATCCTGTTCGTTCTGACTGGAATGCATCGAAGGATCGTCGGCAGCCAAAACAATAAGGCCACCATTGCAACCGGTAATAGCTGAATTGACGAACGCATCGGCACAAACATTCATGCCGACATGCTTCATGCAGACCAACGCACGTTTACCGGCATACGACATACCGAGCGCTGCCTCCATCGCCGTTTTTTCATTGGTACACCAACGTGAATGAACATTGCGTTCGCGGGCCAACTTATCGCCCTGAATAAACTCCGTGATTTCTGTAGATGGGGTACCTGGATATGCATATACACCGGAGAGTCCAGCATGCAATGCACCCAAAGCAATAGCCTCATCACCTAAAAGAAGCCTTTTCATATAAAATATATTTATTTAAAAGGAAAATTGGTTTCAATTGGCCGCAAAGATAATCATTTTTTTAGTATTTGCGAAAAAATACTTGCTTTTTTTTCGTCATTCGTGTATTTTTTGTATATTTGCACCGAAAAAACTGGTTTATCATACAAAAAACGATACTGAAATGACTCTTTTAGAACGACTCAACGCAACCGATCGCTTTGCAACAACCAATGGAATCCAACTCACCGAAATACGTGAAGGCTATGCCAAGGCAGAAATGACCGTCGAAGAACGACATCTCAATGGCGGCAATGTATGCCAAGGGGGCGCCATCTTCACATTGGCCGACCTAGCCATTGCAGCAGTCATGAACTCTCACGGACTACTCACGCTGGGAATAGAGAACCAGGTGACCTACGTCTCGTCTGCCTTGCTGGGCGATCATCTCATCGCCGAAGCCGTGGAGACAGTCAATCACAAGAAGATTCCTTTTGCACAAGTGACCATAAAAAAGGCGACAGGCGAAACCGTTGCCTCATGCACCGCTCTCGCCTATCGCAAACAAGCGCCAATGGAATATGACGCGCTGATGTAGGTTATTTCTTATAGCATTCAAAGATCTTATCGACCTTGTCCGTCTTCAACTTCGGAGTGAAGAATGATACGATGGGCACCACGATGAAGCCACCTACCATGGCAACAGCACCACAATCGATCGGATTGAGGATAGCGTTGCCTGTCAACATATTGACCAAGGTCAGACCAACACCCCACACGAAGCAAGCCCAGACAGCTGCGGGTGTGACTCCACGCCAGTAGAGGCCATAGAGGAACGGAGCGAGGAAGGCACCTGCCAAAGCACCCCACGAGATACCCATCAACTGAGCAATGAACTGGGGAGGATTGAGTGCAATCATCAGCGAAATCACAATGAAGAACACGATGAGCACACGCATAATGACCACCTTGCGACGCTCGATCTTCTCAGCAATCATATCATCGATTTCACCTTCACGCACCTCTTCATCGGTCGATTTCTTGTCGCGATAAATAAGGTCGAGCGTCATTGTTGAAGAAGATGTAAGCACCAACGAAGCCAGGGTTGACATCGAGGCAGAAAGCACGAGGAGCACAACCAAGGCGATAAGTGCATCGGGAAGAGTCTCGAGCATCGATGGGATAATGTTGTCGTAGACGAACTTGCCGCGCTCGGCATTGAAAGCCGTTGGCACAAACAGGCGTCCGAAACCGCCCAGGAAATAGCAGCCACCGGCTACGATGAAAGCAAAAATGGTCGAGATGATTGTACCACGACGGATAGCTCCCTCGTCGGAAATCGAGTAGAACTTACCTACCATCTGCGGGAGGCCCCATGTACCGAGCGAAGTTAGTACAACCACACCGATCAGACTCATCACATTCGGACCAAACCATGAAGCAAAATCACCAGCCTTGAAATTGGCATACAGACCAGCCTTATCATGGGCAAGGTCATCAGCGTTAGGAACCTGCATAGCCATCTTATGCATAGCCTCGGTCAATCCACCCTGATGATTGATGACCACGGCAATAACCGTCGTGATACCCAGCAGCATGATAATGCCCTGGATGAAGTCATTGATAGCCGTTGCCTTATATCCGCCCAAGATTACATAGCATGCCGTCAGGATAGCCATGATCCAAGCACAATAGGTATAGGGGATGCCAAAGCCCATCTCGAAAAGTTTCGAGATTCCCATGTAAACACCAGCAGTATAAGGAATCAGGAAGACAAATGCGATGATGGAAGCTGCCACACGCAAGCCTTGGTTACGATAACGCGTGCCAAAGAAGTCGGGCATGGTGCGAGACTGGATATGCTGGGTCATCAGCTTTGTGCGACGACCCAAGATAAGCCACGCCAACAGCGAACCGATTATGGCATTGCCTACACCAATCCACGACGAAGCCAAACCATACTTCCAACCGAACTGACCGGCATAGCCCACGAAGACTACCGCCGAGAAATAAGATGTTCCGTAGGCAAATGCAGTAAGCCAGCCTCCGACATTACGACCACCCAACACAAAGCCATCGACAGAACGCGCCTGCTTACGGCTGTAGATTCCTACGCCAATGGTAATGGCGAAGAAAAGAATCGTAAGAAGAATTTTAATAAACATGATAAGGAAGAAATTGAAAAGAAGAAATTGTTATCCCAATAAATTATTTAGAAAGCGACCTGCATCTGGATCTGAACGCGGCTGCAAGCGTCGTCAACCCATGCAGTATTCAGGCCATCGGTCCACGATGATGCCCAGGTATATTGCAGCTGGAAACGGCATTTGGTGAAAAACCAATACTGCAGACCAGCAATGATCTCAGTACGCTCACGGTCGAAGCCCTTGGCATAATCGAAGTAGTCGAACGAAGCCACCATGTCGAGTTGTCCGGCCAAGGGAATGGTGGATGTCACATATCCGCCCCAAGAATTGGTCTTACCATCGCGACCACCCAATACTTCACCACGCACCGACCAACTGCGATTCTTCCAAAAGTCGTTGCTGCCAGCCTTGTATTCAACACCCGCAGTCCAACGATCCCGGCGATAGATCTCGCCTTGTGCGATGGCATTCTCTACGGGGATATACACTGACATAGGAACCAGCGAAGTAGCATAGCCCTTCTGTGCAGAGACGGCGAAACGTAATCCTTTAATCGGACGATAGTCAAGTTTTACAATCACGTTCTTACGGTTGTCGGGATCCCTGGCATTGATACCACGACCATTCAGGAACTCGAGGTTGTAGAAGAGTTTGCCATCAAAAAGCTGACCAAAGAGATCGATACCCAGGTCACGACCATAGTTGATACCAAAGAGAGGATCAGAGCCGCATCCCGTGAGATAAGTGACACTCTGCGAGCAGACATCTACTGTCTCCAATACGACTGGAGAAAGTGGGTTCTCCATCGAAAGCTGGTTCTTGAACTGTCCGAAACGGATGGTCAGTTCATTGCCTTTGGTCACACGATAATCTATGTAAAACTCCTGCACCTGACTGTTGAAATCGTGCATAAAGAGGAACGACCAACGGTCGGTGATACGAGCCTTGGCCCAAAGCAACGTACGCTTTACGTCCCAGGTGTTGCTGTTGCGCCCATCATAATTCATATAGGTATAGCCCGCCTGGGCATAACCATTGAGGGTGATGCGGCTTTTCAGTTCCTGCGACCAGTAATTGAGATCCTTTTGCTCCTGTGCATGGAGCACACCCGACGACAAAAGAACTGCCGTCAGGGCAATGAGATTTGAGAATTTAAGAGACATATACACAAAGTTTAGTGACAGACGATATGGAGGGGTTGGTTTATAAAGGGATCAAAAGGTACCGTTATTCCGTAATCCTGGAATATCGAAATGCCGGAATTACGGAATAACGGAAAGCCGTCCCTCATCACTTCTTCCGAAGGATGGTCTGGTCACGATCAGGACCGACTGAGAGGATAGTGATGGGTGTCTCGAGTTCCTTTTCGAGGAAAGCGATATAATCCTTGAACTCCTTTGGGAACTCATCTTCCGACGTGCATTTCGAAAGGTCGGTGTTCCAGCCCTTCATCTCGACGTACTGGGGTTCTACACCCTCTTCAATCGAGAATGGGAATTCATTGGTCAACACACCATTCACCTTGTAGGCGGTGCAGGCCTTCACGGTCTCAAAGCCGTCAAGCACGTCGCTCTTCATCATGATGAGCTGTGTCACGCCATTGATCATGATGGTATATTTGAGTGCAACAAGGTCAATCCATCCGCAACGACGCTCACGACCAGTGACGGCTCCATACTCGTGACCGATGGCACGAATCTTGGCACCAGTTTCGTCGAAAAGCTCTGTGGGGAACGGGCCTGAACCTACGCGGGTACAATAAGCCTTGAAGATACCGAACACCTCCCCTATCTTATTGGGAGCCACACCAAGACCGGTGCAAGCACCAGCACAAACGGTGTTGGAAGATGTAACGAAAGGATAGGAACCGAAATCGACGTCAAGCAATGAGCCTTGAGCACCTTCGCAAAGCACGCTCTTGCCAGCTTTGAGATACGAATTGATGACATGCTCAGAATCAATGAACTTGAACTGTTTCAGATATTCAATACCTTCCATCCAGTTGGCTTCGAGATCCTCCAGTCCGTCGGTGCTGACAGGTTCACCACCCTTGGCAATAGCCAGCAGGTTCAGGCTGGCAATGGTTTCGAGGTGACGCTTCTTTGCAGCATCATATTTGGCCTGGAAATTGTCGAGGATATCACCTACACGCAGTCCGTTACGACTAACCTTATCGGTATATGTTGGACCAATGCCTTTGCCGGTAGTACCAATCTTGGCCTTGCCCTTGGCAGCTTCGTTGGCCTTGTCGAGCAGACGATGGGTAGGCAGAATAAGATGTGCCTTCTTCGAAATATAAAGACGCTGCGTCAAGTCATGGCCACTCTGAGCCAATTCCTTTGCTTCAGTCATGAAAAGAAGTGGATCGAGCACAACACCATTGCCAATGATATTGATCTTACCACCCTGGAAGATACCGGATGGAATGGAACGGAGCACATACTTCTCTCCGTTGAATTCAAGGGTATGACCAGCATTAGGACCGCCCTGGAATCGGGTAACAACATCGTAGTTGGGGGTCAATACATCCACCACCTTGCCTTTTCCCTCGTCGCCCCATTGGAGACCGAGCAATACATCTACTTTCATCAATTGTAAAATATTAATTGTTAATGATTAACCGTTAATTGTTAACTGTTAATTGTTATTTGATATTTGTGAATTGTTATTTGTTTTTTTGGACACTGAACGCTGGCATTTGGCACAAAGACCATGAATCTGCAGCGTATATGCTTCTGGAAGGAATCCCTTGGGCAACTGCGACTCGAACTTCTGCAGCACCTGCAGTTTACGCAGCACCTTTATGCTGCCGCACTTTTCACAGATCACGAAGCCATGAGGTTCCTGACCGAGCGTTCGTTCGAAGAATGTCATGCCACGACTCACCAACTCAAGTCTGTTTGCCAATTTCAACTCAACCAGCAGGTCGAGTGTATTATAGACCGTGGTCAAGGCCACAGTACCCTCATCGGCACAAACTATCTTGTGAAGCGTATAGATATCGACTGGCGAATTCAGTTGATAGAGAGTCTTAAGGATGAATCTGCGTTCAACGGTGCAGCGTTTTTTTCGGCTACAGAGATGATCCTCCATGATTCGCAATGCCTCATCGTATTCAGGGGCCACTGTATCAGTGCGAAGATTCTTGGTAATCTGGTCGCGCTTGCGATTCACTGCCTCTGCCACTCTTTCGGGTTGTTTTTTTTTCATGACAATCGTTTTTTGAGGCTTCTGGCACAATATCGCATCATCTTCGACTCTGCATCCATCCAACGCTCAATGAGTTCCTGGCCTATACCGAACTGAAAAGCATACATCGAGACCACATCGGCAACTTCGGGTGTCGGGATGGTCTGTGCCCAGCGTTCCGCAGTTTCCACCGTCATCGTACCGCGCGGATAAAGCAGCGGTGCCAGCATCTTAGACTCTCTAATGTCATCTTCAGCCCACAAAGCCTCAGCAACATCAGTAATATCAAGTCCAAAGAGTGGCGACTCTGCATCGGAGAGCATATCCTTCACCATCTGTGCCAAATCCTTGATGTCGGGCAAAGAACAGCCAAAAGCCACCTTATAGACATATCCATGCTGCCGCAGCAATGAACTCGTAAAGATGTTCTGCCTGCTGCGGAAGAGTTTGTGGATGGCGCTGAGTTGATGAGGAGTCATTAAAGTACTGAATAGTCCTTGCTATAACGAAGCATCTGCTCAGGATAAGTTTCCGAGCCATAGATAATCTTCACATCGGTAACCTTGCCGTCGGCATCCTTCACGAGTTCATAACGTGGATTGACGAAGCCCTTGTAAGGAGCAATGTGGAGCGACTGATAACGTTCGAGGACCTCCTTGTGAAGTTCGGGATCGACCTTTACTCCGTACGTCTCGACAAGCATACGGCCAGCCTCGAAGTCTCCTTCGCTCTTGATGCGCTGCAGTTCGCCAAGAATCTTGGCGAAATAGGTGCGCAGCTTGTCGTAGTCGTTGATCTTGACATAAGTCTTGCCGTCACGCTTGGCGAAGCAGAGTGCAGGTTCACTTCCGTCCTTATCGGCATCCTCCTTGGCCAATGCAAGGGTCCAATAGGCAATAAGTGCACGGTTGCGCATATGTGCCTCCTCCAGGTTATCGCCTGGCTTAATGCGAACCAACTGAGTCATCAGGCCGTTCATCATCTGCTGATAGTATCCAGCCTTGTAAGCATCGGCATTGGGCATAACACCAAGCTCGACGAGCTTAGGATCCGCCATATAATAAAGTGCAAAGATGTCGGCACGAGCCTCCTCAAGGGTCGAACCGTAGGCTTTCAATGCATCGGGATCAACGCCAGGCAGCAGCTGACCGCTAGCATGGCCCAGGCACTCGTGAAGATCAGTATGAACATTATCCACATAGTGGGCATATTTCTTTGCCTGCTCAATCTCTGCCTCACTCCACATAAACTCTTCACCAAAGCCATTACCCTGGGCAGCAGCATCGTAGGCAGCAGTGATATTGTCAATGCTCACCGACTTCGAGCCGTGCTGGGCACGAATCCAGTTGGAGTTGGGCAAGTTGATGCCGATAGGTGTCGATGGATAGCTGTCACCTGCCAGGATGGCAGCGGTGATGACCTTGGCAGTCACACCCTTGACCACAGGCTTGCGGAAACGTGCATCGACAGGTGAACGGTCCTCAAACCACTGTGCATTGCTCGAGATGATCTCGGTGCGAGCGGTGTTGGCCGAATCCTTGAAGTTCACGATCGACTCCCAAGCGCCACGCAGACCCAATGGATCGCCATAACTCTCGATAAAGCCGTTGATGAAATCCACACGGCTCTGCAAGTCTTCCACCCAAAGTATCGAATAGTTGTCGAAGTCCTTGAGGTCACCACTGCGATAATACTGGATGAGTGCGTCGATCGAAGCCTTCTGCTTTGCGTTCTCAGCCACAGTGCTGGCCTTCTCAAGCCAGAAGACGATCTTCTCGATGGCGGGGCTGTAGAGACCGCCCACCTTGTAGGTCTTCTCGACAAGTTTGCCCTTCTCCTTCACCATCTTGGAGTTCAAGCCGTACATCACAGGAGTCAGGTCTTTCGGATTCTTCAACCTGGCATAGTAATTCTCCACCTCCTTCTGGGTCACACCCTCATAATAGTTGTTGGCAGAAGTGGCTATCAGATCCACGCCATCGGCCTGGTTGGTCTTGATGGACATAAACGACGGGTCGAAAATGGCACGCATCAGGTCTGGCATGGCCAAATTCTGCTGCAGTTCCTCATTCTTCACAGTTTCAGGCAACTGGCTGATCTGTGCCTCGAACCATTCCTGGGTAAACTCTGGATTGAACTTGGCCGAACTGTAATGATGATGGATACCATTGGCAAACCAGATCTGCTTCATGTACTGCTCGAAAGCCTTCCACTGCGCATCGGTCTTATCGCCCTGATAGTTCAGGTAGATGGCCTCGCAGATGTTGCGAATAGGCAAGTTAAAGCGGCAATTCTGGTCCCAAAGGATATCACGACCCCACTGAGCAGCCTCAGTAAGGTAATAGATGAGTTCCTTCTGGGCCAAAGGCAGTTCCTCGAATGCTGGAACTTCATAGCGCAGCACTTCGATATCGGCAAAACGGTCTACACTCCAAGGCTGCACTTCGGGCGCAACCTCTTCCTTCTGATTCACAGCACATCCGGTCAGCAGACCGGCCATGAGCATTGATGACATTACTAAGCCTTTCATTATGATGATATACTTTTTCGTTGATAGACACGAACACGGGTGCGAAGATAATAAATTTTTCAATAAAATGGTTCCAAATACCACAAAAATTGTCCTTTTTGCTGAAAAAAAGCACAATTTTGCACTGAGTGTATACTATATATTAAAATATGAGGCGTTTTAGCGAAGAATATTATTTCTTGCAGATACTAATCTGCTATCTTTATTTGATGCATACAGTTTTGAAGCACGAAATATGTATGCCACGGTCGAAGCATACAGTTTTGAAATATCAAATATGTATGCCACGGTCGGAGCATACAGTTTTGAATTACCAAATATGTATGCCACGGTCAGAGCATACAGTTTTGAATTACCAAATATGTATGCCACGGTCGGAGCATACAGTTTTGAATTACCAAATATGTATGCCGCGATTGAAGCATACAGTTTTGAATTACCAAATATGTATGCCGCGGTCGGAGCATACAGTTTTGAAATACCAAATATGTATGCCGCGGTCAGAGCATACAGTTTTGAATTATCAAATATGTATGCCGCGGTCAGAGCATACAGTTTTGAATTATCAAATATGTATGCCACGGTCGAAGCATACAGTTTTGAATTACCAAATATGTATGCTCCTACCGCATAGGTCCATTTTACGTTAGTGAATTGGACTCACGCCAAAAAACAAGCCCCTCCATCAATTGGAGAGGCTTATGATGAAACGTGGAATCGCTTATTCGATTATTCATCGAACTTCACTAGGATGCGGAACACCTTGCCGGGAGCATCGGCCCAAGCTTCGAGGGCCTGCTGGGCCTCTTCGGGCTGGATGATGCCGCTGATGAAGGGTTCCATCTGCATCTGTGTGTGGTGCATATAATTCAGGACAGCACGGAAGTCATCGGGTGTTGCGTTGCGTGAACCGCGGATGTCGAGTTCCTTCTGGACGAAATACTTGGTCTGGAAAGACACGTCGCTCTTGGCATAGCCGATGCAGACAACACGTCCGGTGAACGATACGGCATCAATAGCCGAAACGTAGGTAATCGGCGAACCAACAGCCTCAATCACCACGTCGGCGCCCATACCGTCGGTGTATTCCATCACCTTGGTGAGGATGTCCTCCTTGGTCGAATTGATGCCATAGGCAGCTCCAGCCTTGATGGCGAGGTCAAGTTTCTCCTGGCTCAAATCCACAGCAATGACGGTAGCACCACGCTGTACGCTGCGGATGATGGCACCAAGGCCCACCATACCACAACCGAGTACAAGCACAGTGTCGATGTCCGACACCTGACCACGGCTTACTGCATGGAATCCTACCGACATAGGCTCGATAAGAGCTGCATCACGTGGGGTGACACCCTTCACAGGGATAATCTTCTGCCAAGGAAGGGCAATAAATTCGCGCATCGCGCCATCGCGCTGCACACCGAGGGTTTCATTGTTCTGACACGCATTGTAGCGTCCATTGCGACACGAAGCGCAATGTCCGCAATTGGTATAGGGATTGACGGTGACCACCTGACCCACATGAAGATCAGCCGGGCAACCCTCTCCAAGTGCCTCGATCACAGCACCAATCTCATGGCCGGGAATAACATTGGGCTTGGCCATAGTATTGCGGCCAAGAAACGTATTGAGGTCGCTGCCACAGAAACCAACATACTTGAGCCTAAGCAGCACTTCGCCTTCTCCTGCTACCGGCTTGGGGAGGTCAACCACCTCAATCTTCTGTAACGAAGGTATTCGTAAAGTTTTCATTTTTATTAAAGGGAAAAACTATTCTGACATATTCTTTATGTAAGGTAACTCGGGAATCTTGTTGAAGCCATAAAGCGCCTGTGCATTGAGGCCAAGGAATTTCTCCTTCTCCTCTTCGGTGAGCAGATGCTCAGGGTCCTTGAGCACGAAGTCGTACGACATCTTATAGGTGATGGCGGTGATGGTGCGTGGATAGTCGGAACCCCACATCAACTTGTCGGCACCCACCAGATCCATAGCTTCACGGATGGCGCGCACAGCACCACAGAACGGATAGAACTCCGAATTGAAGAGCCACGTAATGCCACCGCTCTCCACATAGACGTTATCGTAGCGTGCCAACTTTATCTGCTCCTGCCAACCCGGACGGGTAACCATACCGAAATGTCCGATGACGACCTTCAGTCGCGGACAGGTCTGGATGATCTCCTCCATCTGCTTCACGTGATAATCGCCATCGTAAAGACAAATAGAGAGGAAGCCCTTGTTATCCTGCAGATAATGATAGACATCCATCATTTCGGGACTGTTGATCTCCAGTTCACCTGGCGCGAACAGACGATGTCCTGGCAATGCAATACCACGGAAACCATTCTCAAATAGTTGCTTAGTCTGAGTCAGCGGATCCATAAGGCCTCGAGCACGTCGCTGCACTGGACGCAACTCGGGCATTCCGTAGCAGAAGAACCGATTGGGATGACGCTGCATCACTTCGAGCAGGTAGTCATTCTGCATGCCATCGATAATCTCCTGTACCACCACGGCTCCGCCCACCTGGGCATAGTCCATATTGCTGAGGAAGATTTCGGCACTGTTCTGTCCGTCAATCATGAACGGAGGAAGCATCTGCACCTCCTCACCAAAGAATGTGCTACGCGAGCCATTGGGCGAAAGAGTACGTATGGGCTGGCCATCAACGATCGTGTTTTGGCGCATCCATAGGTGGCTATGAGCATCAATAATTACCATATCTAAATCGATTTAATAATTTTTGGGGAGATTCGGAATTACGGAATACCTGTATAACATTATAACGGAATACCGAAAGACCGTGAAACCGAAAAACCAACAATCATCAACTGTTCTTCCAGCGCACACGCATCTGGTCACCGATGATGCTCTGAACCTCCTTGACGAGCTGCCAGTCGATGGGCTCAAGGGCATATTGCCAGTTCTTCTCGACATTGGCAGGATTGGCCGACGAGAAGAGCGTCGTGGCGATGCGCGGCGAAGAGATGGCATATTGGATGGCCAACTTCTCAATCGGATAACCCTTGGCATTGCAATGGGCCACTGCCTTCTGGCAAGCCTCGACAAGTGCCTTAGGAGCGGGATGCCAATCGGGTACACCACGTGTGCTCAACAATCCCATCGAAAGCGGCGACGCGTTGATGATACCCACATTATGCTGCTCGAAGAAGTCGAAATATTCGTTCAGCAACTCGTCGTTAAGCGAATAGTGACAGAAGCAAAGCGTAGCCTCAACCGTTCCTGCCGGAACATGTTCGATGACCCAGCGGATGTTCTCGGGTTGCAGGTCGGTGATGCCTACATGGCTAACGACGCCTTCGTCGCGCAATTCGCAAAGTGCAGGCAACGTCTCGTCGCAAACCTTCTGCAGTCCACCCGGAAGACCAGCCTGGAACTCGATGTCGTGCACATTGATGAGGTCGATATGATCGATATTGAGACGCTCCATCGACTCATATACGCTCTCCTTTGCACGCTTAGCAGAATAGTCCCATGTGTTGACGCCATCCTTGCCGTAGCGTCCGACCTTGGTCGAAAGATAATATTTGCCGCGTGGAATCTCCTTAAGTGCCTTGCCAAGCACCGTCTCGGCCTTATAGTGGCCATAGTAAGGACTCACGTCGATGAAGTTCATGCCTAATTCAACAGCAGTAAAAACTGCCTCAAGGGCATCAGCCTCCTTGACGCTATGGAACACTCCTCCCAGCGACGAAGCTCCAAAACTGAGTTGCGAGACCTTCATTCCGGTCTTGCCGATTTCGTTGTAGTTCATACGTTAATTATTTCAATTAACAAATAAGGGATTTATTGACAATCACTTAAAGGTACTATCTTTTGTGCACAATGGGACTATAACCCTCCACAGCAGGCGATTTCATGCCGCGCCAGACAAGCCAGATGCCCAACAGAACGAATGGAATGGAAAGGAGTTGACCCATATCGAGCAGCATATTCTCTTCGAAAGCCTCCTGCACGTTCTTCAGATATTCGATGAAGAAACGCGAGCCAAATATACCGATCATAAAGGTGCCGAAGATTACACCGCGATGTTTGCCAGCATCGGTGAACTTGTACTGATACCAGCAGATGAAGAAGACGGCAAGATAGGCCAAGGCCTCGTAGATCTGCGTAGGATGCGAAGGGTTGCAGAAGATGGGCTCTGCTCCGCGCTCCCACTGAGGAATATTCTGGATGAATCGGAAGCCCCAAGGCAGGGCTGTCTCGTGTCCGTAGATCTCGTGGTTGAAAAGATTACCCATACGAATCAGACACGCCACCGGAGCCACAGCTATCGAGAGTCGATCGAGCAACCACAACTTCGACAGTCGGTCCTTATTGGCATAATAGAGCACACACAGAATCACACCGATGGTGCCACCATGCGAGGCCAGTCCGCCTTTCCATGTCTTGAAGATTTCAAGCGGATGGGCAAGATAATAATCGGGATCGTAGAAGAAGCAATGCCCAAGGCGCGCTCCAATTATCGTGCCAATAAAGGTAGCAAGGAAAAGGTAATAGACACGCTCGGGATCGAGCCCCTCACGTCGATAGATCCACTCCATGATCTTGATGCCGATAAAAAAGCCCACGATGAACATCAGGGCATACCAGCGCAAGGCAAACCAGCCAACCTGAAAGATGACCGGATGGGCAGTCCAAGTAATTTCTAACAACATTTCTTTTTTTATTTTTCGTAAATTTTGGGGCAAAGATACACAATTTTTCAGTAATTGCAAAACTTTTGAACAAAATATTTGGCAGAACAAAAAAAATCCACTAACTTTGCCACACTTAAACATAATTTTAAGGTTTCATCTAAACCATGCTCGAAAAAAAAGTAATCATCAGCCTGGGTCGCCAGTTTGGAAGCGGTGGCCAGCAGACAGGCAAACGTCTGGCCGAAATCCTTGGCATCGACTACTACGACCGTGAACTCATCGACGAAATTGCACGCACCAGCGGCCTCGATCCCGAATATGTGGCCAAGCATGACGAGAAGGCTCCTGGCTTCTTCGATTATGCCTTGGCTGGTCGCATCGGTTCGCCTCACCTCTTCGGCTCTTCACAAAGTTTTGTGATGCTCAGCAATACCTTGAAGCAGTTGGCTACCGAGAAGTCGTGCCTCATCGTAGGTCGTACAGCCGACTACATCCTTCGCGAAGAGCCCAACCTCATCAAACTCTTCATCCATGCGCCCTACAAATACCGCATCCGTTTCCTTTGCAAGGAGCGTGGCATCACTGCCGATGAAGCCGACGACCTTATCGTCAAGAACGACCGCGAGCGTTCGCGATTCTACGATTTCTTCACCGACAAGACATGGGGACAGGCCGACTCTTACGACCTCTGTGTCGATGTGACCAAACTGGGCGGAGAAGAGAATACGGCCCAGTTCCTGGCCGACTACGTCCGTAGGCGCATGGAGCGCTTCGAATAATCGTGATGGCACTCCGGGCTTCAAAGGGGCAGCAGGGTGACGAGAAAGACCCGTTGTCGCTGCACGAACTCACCCGTCGCATTGCTGCTGTGGTGAACGAAAGCTTCGCTGATCCTCTTTGGGTCGTTGCGGAGCTTTCCGATGTGCGTGTTGCTGCCAATGGACATTGTTACATGACCCTCGTCGAAAAGGAGTCCCGACGTGGCACGACGCTGGCCTCAGTGCGTGGAATGATATGGTCCAACCGCTGGTGGCTCTTGCGCGATAGTTTCGTCCAGCAGACGGGGCAACAATTTGCCACGGGGCTCAAGGTTATGGTCCTTGTTCAAGTCACGATGCACGAGCAATATGGTCTTAGCCTCAACATCCTCGACATCGATCCCACTTACACCCTCGGCGAGATGGCACGACGTCGTTTGGAGATCCTCCGCCAGCTCAAGGAGGACGGCATCATCGACATGAACCGAGAACTCCCGTTCCCCGTCCTTCCCCAACGCATCGCCGTCATCAGTGCCGAAGGAGCAGCAGGCTATGGCGACTTTATGAAGCAACTCGCCAACAATGCTTATGGTCTGAAGTTCTACGCCCACCTCTTCCCTGCCACCATGCAGGGTCAGCAGACCGAGCCTTCGGTCATCGCTGCACTCGACCGAATCAACGAGGTCGAGGACCTATTCGATGTAGTTGTCATCATCCGTGGAGGCGGCGCTACCGTCGAACTGGCATCGTTCGACAGTTATCTTCTTGCCTCGTACATTGCACAATTTCCCCTTCCCGTCATTGTGGGCATCGGTCACGACCGCGACGAGACAGTGCTCGACCATGTGGCCCACACTTCGGTCAAAACGCCCACTGCCGCCGCTGCCCTCCTCATTGACACCCTGTACATGCAGATGCAAAAAGTCCTCGATCTCCACGAAGAAATCAAGGACAACCTGCAGCAAAGGTTGGACCTCGAACGTCAACACTTGCAACGACTGGGCAACGTCGTACGCAACACGCACGTAATGCTAGCACAACAGATAAGCCGTTTGGACATAATCGGTCAAAGGATTCAAAGTGCAAGTCGACAAATGCTCAGCAACGGGAGCAACACACTCGACACGTTCCGACAGGCTATCCAAATGCTTTCGCGTCAACGTATCCAGCGCGAAAAAGACAAGTTGGAATTCATCGACCGCACCATACAACTGGCACAACCCGACAACATCCTCAAGCGCGGCTTCACCATCACTCGCCTCGATGGTCATGCCGTCAAGTCAGCAGCATCTGTACCCCCAGGCTCCACCCTAACGATACAAACAGCCGACGGCACACTCACCGCCGAAACAAAATAGGCAGCCCAAAATGGCTGCCTATTTTGTTTCGTATTTCTCGTTGCTGTCAAGTTTGGCTGCTCCAATCACCTTTTTCCTCTCTTACGTCCCTTCTCTCCACGGAACTTCTCGAAAGGCAGGTGCTCGGCCTCGTCAAGACGCTGGGCACGCTTCTTTTTCGATGGTTTTTCCTCGTCGTGATGTTCCTCATTAGCCGGCATGACCACAACCTTGCGGCCGTGCCAGTCGGCACCATTCATATCCTTGATGACGAAACGAGCATCCTGCTCGGGCACCTCGAAGTATGAGAAGTTGGTCAGCAGGTCGATACGTCCCATCTCGATGCGATGATGCACGTTGGCATTCATCAGTCCGATGAGTTGCTTGGGGAAGATGCCGTCGCGCTTGCCAAGGTTGATGAACAGTCGTGCATAACCTGGCTCGGCCTGCGTATTCGCTCCATTATAAACACGCGCATACGAAGCGTTGCGTGCTCCTTCACCGGTGTGGGCAGTGGCCTTCTTCTCGCGCTTGGGTTTCTCTTCGGGAATATCGAGATTCTCCGAACCCTTATAGAACTCGAGCATTCGGTTGAACTCAAGCGAGACGATGCGCTTCACCAGATCCTCGGCAGAGAGCCATCCCAGTTTCTTGAGCACTGGATCGAGATACTTCTCGACCTCCTCCTCGTTCACGACCACCTTCTCCAGTCGGTCGGCAAGGCCGAAGAGTTGCTTCTCGATGATGCGTTCGGTAGTAGGCATCAGCCCCTTCTCGAAGGTCTTGCCGATCATGCGCTCAATGTCATTCAGGCGACGACGTTCCTTGATGTGAACGATACAGATCGATGTTCCCTTCTTGCCGGCACGGCCTGTACGACCCGAACGATGGGTATATACCTCGATGTCGTCGGGCAAACCATAGTTGATGACGTGCGTCAAGTCATCGACATCCAGTCCACGTGCTGCCACATCAGTGGCAACAAGCAGTTGCAGATGTCGGGTGCGGAACTTGCGCATCACCAGGTCGCGCTGCTCCTGCGAAAGGTCGCCATGCAGTGCGTCGCAGTTGTAGCCTTCATCCATCAGGTTCTTGGCTATCTCCTGTGTCTCAAGTTTGGTGCGGCAGAAGATGATGCCATAGATGCTCGGGTAGAAATCCACAATGCGCTTTAGGGCAGCATATTTGTCCTTGGCATGCACAAGATAATACACGTGGTTCACGTTGGCTGCACCTTCATTCTTGTGGCCGATGGTGACCTCCACGGGATTGTGCATATAGTTTTTAGCAATCTCTGCAATTGCCTTCGGCATAGTGGCGCTGAAGAGCATCGTGCGATGCTTCTCGGGCAGGTTCGAAAGGATAGTCTCGATATCCTCCTGGAAGCCCATTGACAACATCTCGTCGGCCTCATCAAGCACCAGCGTCTTCACTTCATTCAAGCGCACTGCTCCACGGTTCACAAGGTCAATCAGGCGGCCTGGTGTAGCCACTACCACATGTACGCCACGCTTCAAGGCTCCAATCTGGCTGCCTATCGACGAACCACCGTACACGGGAAGGATGGCAATGCCGCGCAGGTATTTCGAGTAGTCCTGCAGGTCAGAAGCAATCTGCAGGCAAAGTTCACGAGTAGGTGCCAACACCAGCGCCTGTGGCTGCGGAGCATCCTCCGGATCCATCCATTTGCCGGTCTTGAAATCCTTCTTGATCTGGTAATCGCTGTAAATGGGAACAATATCGACGCTCTGCAGCAATGGAAGGCCGAAGGCAGCGGTCTTGCCCGTACCTGTCTGAGCCAGGCCTACCACGTCGCGTCCTTCTTCGCTCAAGATGACGGGAATGATCTGTTCCTGAATGGGCATAGGGTGTTCGTAGCCAAGTTCCTCGATGGCACGAAGCAGGGGATACTGGATGCCGAGTTCTTCGAACGACGAGAAACGGCTCGTAACTTCACTGGTTGATGTAGTATTCTGTATTTCTTCCATAATTTTACAAAAAAGAGTCTGGACTATAGCTGTCCAGACTCCTGTAAGGTGGCGGCTTCCTACTCTCCCGCTTTCGCAGTACCATCGGCGTTACAAGGTTTAACTTCTCTGTTCGGAATGGTAAGAGGTGGAGCCCTTGTGCTATAACCGCCTTATCTTTGACGTCACTCACGTGACAACTTTCTCTGTTTTAGCGGCGCAAAGATAGTGAAAATCCTCCAATTGACCAAACATCGAACGGACATTTTTCAAAAACATGAAGATTTCACGTCTCTCACACCATCGTTTGGCATTCGCACATAACATCTAAGATTAATCCAAACTCAAATCTGGTGCCGCAGCAGCCTGTTCCTTGAGGTATTCGGCAGCCCAGTACTGATAGTGTTGCGGCATGGGTGTAATGATGCGATCGATGGCCTCTTGGTCGAGTTTCTTGATGAGTTTGGCGGGTACGCCTCCCCATAGTTCGCCCGGTCCGATGTGAGTGCCTGACAGCACCAGTGCTCCTGCTGCCACCACCGACCCCGAGTCAACTCGCACATTGTCGAGCACCGTCGCTCCCATGCCGATGAGCACATTGTCCGCAATCTTGCATCCATGCAGGCAAACATTGTGACCCACTGTCACATCGTTGCCAATCTCTATGTAAGCGTCGCCTTCTGCACAATGCAGGCAAGTGCAGTCCTGTATCGACACACGATCACCAATACGTATCCGGTTGACGTCGCCGCGAATCACCGCGCTGTACCACACGCTGCTCTCCCGACCGATCACTACATCACCGATCACTGCTGCCGTCTCTGCCACAAAGGTACCCTCTCCAATCCGGGGCCAAAAGCCATGAAGTTGCTGTATCATGTTTCTTTTTTTGGCTTCTATATAACAGGATGTAGGTGCCAGGCTTTTGTCTAGCTCTACATTCGTGATAATCAGTTGCAAGCTGCCTTCTCATTTTCAAGGCGATTCAACCTGTTACGGAGATTGGCTATCTTGCGG
>Ga0256407_10002309_pt1 | contig 36861 bp, 27 predicted proteins | sample RumenRJG_04DNA_FD_193489 | JGI IMG/M metagenome (GOLD analysis project Ga0256407, IMG submission 193489) | Bovine rumen microbial communities from Lethbridge, Alberta, Canada - RJG_04 | ecosystem: Host-associated > Mammals > Digestive system > Stomach > Rumen | place: Canada: Alberta...
TTACTAATACATTACAAAGATAAGAAATAAAATTGACAAAAAAAAAGACCTCTGAGGGTCTTTTATCAAATAAATCGAAAAAAATACTGTCAAACTAGCGGCCATTTTGCATACAAATGGCGAAAGACCGGCCATAGTTGACCACGTTCCAAGGACAATCCTGGTGAATCAATTGAAAAAATATTTATCTTTGCCTCAAACCATACATTTTTAATCGACATGAAGAAACTGGTAATCTTTATCTTCCTGGGCATAGGCGCCGGGATCCTCTTCTGATATGAAACGATTCGTTTTAATAGCAACCGTGTTGCTTTCAGCATCCTGCTCGACATATCATTATGTGTCGGAAGACGCCGCTTCCGTTGACGACATCACGTTGATACTGCCATACAGCCGTGTCTTTTACATAGACAAGGATGGTGAATCCTATGACGAAAAGCTGTCAGTCGAACAGCAGAAGATTCTGACCGGACTCCTTTATGGAATGGGCCTTCCAATCGTAGACACGCTGAACGTGGTGGGCCTTCCCAACCAGAAGGATCTCGATGAAGAGATATCCTTCCTCCCTGCAATCAACCCCAAGGAAGTGGGTAATCTGAATTCGGACGGCCCCGTTGACAAGTTGCTTGAAAAGAATGGAGCCAGATACGGCCTCATCATATTCTCCGAGGGATTTGTCAAAGACAAGTCCCTTTATAAAAGCGAGGTGGCCAAAACGCTGATTGTAGGTATAGTCGGAGGGCTTGTCGGCGCTGCCATTGGCGGAGCACTCGGAGGAAGCGGAATCGGAATGAGTTACGTGGCGACTCCCGGGTGGGCTTATGGATCCAGCCTCTATGCTATGCTGATCGATACGCAGACAGACAAGGTGTTGTACTACAACAGGGTCAACCCGGAGGAGCGGAATCCGATGAAGAGTGAAACTCTTGCGTCCCAACTTGAAAAACTACTCAAGAAACTTCCCAGGTAGAAAATGCTACATTGTTATTTGAGCGCAAATTGCTAAATTTGCGCTCAAATAATATATTATGGCAAACATCGAGTACAGCGAACAGGAGCAGATCCGTAGGGACTCGCTCGCGAAATTGAGAGAACTTGGCATCGATCCTTATCCGGCAGCACTTTATCCGGTAAACGAGACCACCAAAAACATAACTGAGAATTATGATCCCGAGAAGGGCAACTTCGCGGATGTGTGCATTGCGGGGCGCATCATGAGCCGCCGCATAATGGGTGCGGCGTCTTTCGGAGAGCTCCAGGACGAGACCGGCCGCATCCAGATTTACGTCAAGCGCGACGAAATCTGCCCGGGAGAGGACAAGACCATGTACAACACCGTGTGGAAGAAACTCCTCGACATCGGTGACGTGGTGGGAATCAAGGGTTACGCCTTCATCACCCAGACCGGCCAGCTCAGCATCCACGCCAAGGAGCTCACCCTGCTCAGCAAGTCGCTGCGCGTGCTTCCCATCGTGAAGGAAGTCGACGGAGTGGTGCACGACGCTTTCACCGATCCCGAAATGCGCTACCGCCAGCGCTATGTCGACCTCATCGTCAATCCGCAGGTGAAGGATACCTTCATCAAGCGTGCGAAGATCATCTCCACCATGCGCGAGTACTTCAACGAGGCCGGCTGCCTCGAGGTAGAGACACCTATCCTCCAGAGCATCCCCGGTGGAGCCACCGCCCGCCCCTTCATCACCCATCATAACGCACTGGATATCCCTCTGTATCTGCGAATTGCGAACGAGCTCTACCTCAAGCGTCTCATCGTCGGCGGCTTCAGCGGAGTGTACGAATTCGCGAAGGACTTCCGCAACGAGGGCATGGACAAGACCCACAACCCCGAGTTCACCTGCATGGAAATCTACGTGGCCTACAAGGATTACATCTGGATGATGGAATTCGTGGAGAAGATGCTCGCGAAAGTCTCCATGGCCGTGAACGGTACCACGAAGGTGAAGATTGGGGAGAACGAAGTGGACTTCGGAGGAGAATACAGGCGCCTTCCCATCCTCGACGCCATCAAGGAGTACGCCGGAGTGGACGTGAGCGGAATGGACGAGGCTGAACTCCGCGCCACCTGCAAGAAACTGAACGTGGAGGTGGAGCCCTCCATGGGCAAGGGCAAGCTGATCGATGCCATCTTCGGAGAATATGCCGAGAAGAACCTCATCCAGCCTACCTTCATCATCGATTATCCCGTCGAGATGTCGCCTCTCACCAAGCGCCACCGTAACAATCCCGCCCTCACCGAACGCTTCGAACTCTTCGTGTGCGGAAAGGAACTTGCGAACGCTTATTCCGAGCTGAACGATCCTATCGACCAACTGGAGCGTTTCGAGGAGCAGGCGCGCCTGAAAAGCAAGGGTGACGACGAGGCTATGTTCATCGATTTCGACTTCGTGCGCGCTCTTGAATACGGCATGCCTCCCACCTCCGGCCTCGGAATGGGTATCGACCGCCTGACCATGTTCATGACCGGCCAGACCGCCATTCAGGACGTCCTCTTCTTCCCTCAGATGCGTCCGGAAAAAATAGTCAAAGACTCTAAACAGGAAGAATAACGGCCTTCGCCGCAGATTGCTTTGCTCCGCAGAAAAAATGCTGCGCAAAGCAATCCTGCGGCTGCGCCGTCTGCCATTCCAAGATAATAACCGATGAAACTGCAGATTCCAAATAATTACCGTCCTCTGCTGAATCCGCGGCAGACCGAAGGGGCCATCAAGGAGATCAAGGACTTCTTCCAGATGAACCTTGCGTCGGAGTTGCGGCTGCGCCGTGTGACCGCACCCCTGTTCGTACAGAGGGGAATGGGCATAAACGACGACCTCAACGGTGTGGAACGCGCAGTGAGTTTCCCCGTGAAGGACATGGGCGGACAGGTCTGCGAGATAGTGCATTCCCTCGCCAAGTGGAAGCGCCTTACCCTGGCGGAGTACGGCATCGAGCCCGGCTACGGCATCTACACCGATATGAACGCCATCCGTGCGGATGAGGAGCTGGACAACGTCCACTCCCTATATGTGGACCAGTGGGACTGGGAGCGCGTGATGCTCCCCAGCGAGCGGAATCCGGAGTACCTAAAGGACATTGTCCGCCGCATCTGGTCCGCCATAGTGCGAACCGAGTTCATGGTCTGCGAGAAGTACACCGACATCAGGCCCTGCCTGCCGGAAGAGATTCATTTCATTCATGCCGAGCAGCTCCGCCGCCTTTATCCGGACTTGACTCCCAAGCAGAGGGAAGATGCCGTCTGCAAGGAGTACGGGGCCGTTTTCGTGGCCGGCATAGGCTGCGCCCTGGGAGATGGCCGGAAGCATGACGGACGTTCCGCCGACTACGACGACTGGAGCACTCCGGCCGAGTGGGACGGAGAAATCCTTCCCGGCCTGAACGGCGACATCCTCGTGTGGAATCCTGTCCTCGGGCACAGTTTCGAACTCTCTTCGATGGGTATCCGTGTCGACAAGGCCGCCCTCCTGCGCCAGCTGAAACTCGCGGGAGAGGAGTCGAAGGCAGAACTCTACTTCCACAAGGAGCTGCTGTCCGGCCGCCTGCCGCAGAGCATAGGCGGAGGCATAGGCCAGAGCCGCCTCTGCATGTTCTTCCTCCGCAAAGCCCATATCGGCGAGATCCAGGCATCCGTCTGGCCTGCGGAGATGATCGCCTCCTGCACCGAAAACAACATTCCCCTGATATGAAAAAGCTACTGCTACTCGGCCTCCTGGCTCTCGCGCTCTGCTCCTGCGGGCGCAAGACCATAATCGGCGTGAGCTTTCCCGAAGCGCCGATCGAAATCGCGACGAATTCGGATTTCGGGATGGAACTCATCAACATGTACAATATCATCTGCACCCCGGATGGAACCTACAGGATGTATTTCATCGCCAACCCCGCCGACGGCATAGCCGAGCACGAGGACATGCAGAACCTCTATCTCGCGGAATCCTCTGACGGCTTCCACTATGAACTGAAGGGCAAGTTGATGGATGCCCTGGTGGAGCAGACAGTGTTCCTGGTGAAAGACAAGGAATATCCCTACCGCATGGTAGGCAGCCAGTGGTTCGGGGAGAAGAGTAACGAGCGCGCCGTGTATCTGTGGAAATCGAAGGATGGCATTGAATTTACCGACAGGAAGATGCTCTTCCCCGAGATGCACGATACCCAGAATGTTATGATTCCGCGGGGAAACCACCTGAAACTCTATACCAGGATAACGCAGGAGCATTACAAGAACCGCAGGATGGCCGTAGCGGAATTCAACAAGCGCGGGGAGCAGATAAGCGACACCGAGATCCTTGCGGGTGATTTCCTCTACAACACCGCCGCCTGCAAGGTGGACAGCCGCTATGACCTGCTGTTCCCTACGTACTACAACACCTACGGCGGCACATCGGATGCCTGCTTCTTCCGGAACTATCTTGTGGACGGACCGTTCGTGCGTGAACTGCCCTGCGAGCTGAACCGCTGGGTAGAAGCCGACGAACACTGGGTGCTCGCAAGTCCCGGATTCGTTGAAATAAACGGTGAGAAGTATCTGGCATATAACTCCCGCACCCGTTCCCACGAAACCAGCGAAACCGGAATGATAAGCAGGTACAAACTGATTAAAGCCGTAATTGAATACGAATGACCCCGGAACTCATCACATCGGCCCAGAATCCCAAGCTGAAACGCCTGCTGGCGCTTCAGGAGAAGTCGCGGCTGCGCCGTGAGGAGGGCGTGTTCGTGGTTGAAGGGCGCCGCGAGTTCGAGCATTGCATTGCCGCGGGCTTCGAAATAGATTCCATTTTTATCTGTCCTGAAATATGCGATGCCGCATGGTTGGGGATTCCCCCTGAGGGACGTAACACCCGCGGTTCGATAGCGGGGGGACCGTCCCGAAGGGATGGTGGGGTGAGCCCGAAGGGCGAACTCCCGAAGGGGGAATACCCCAACCTGCGGCGGGTGAATGTATTCTATCTATCCAAAGATGTTTACGCAAAAGTAGCATATCGCGAAGGGACAGAAGGGATAATAGCGGAAGTAAAAGTCAAAAGCCTTAAACTTGAAGACTTGATGCTGAGGGAGAATCCGCTGATAATGGTACTTGAGGGCGTGGAGAAACCCGGGAACCTGGGCGCCGTACTTCGCAGTGCCGATGCCGCCGGCGCCGACGCCGTGATAGTCTGCGACCCCCTCACCGACCTCTACAACCCCAACCTCATCCGCGCCAGCATCGGAGCCATCTTCACCGTGCCCACCGTCGCCTGCTCTTCCGAAGAAGCGATCGCCTTCCTTAAGGCCCGCGGAATCCGCATCTTGACGGCCCAGCTGCAGGATTCATCCGTTTATTACGATGTCGACATGACCTGCGGCACCGCCATCGTCATGGGCACCGAATCCACCGGACTCACTCCCATCTGGCGCAAAGCCGCCGACGCCCACATCCTCATCCCCATGCTCGGCCGCCTCGACTCCCTCAACGTCAGCGTCTCCGCCGCCATCCTCCTCTACGAAGCCGTCCGCCAGCGGCAGAATAATCTTTCAGGTGCTCCCGGTCCTACAAAAAATGACCGACCGGGCGCAAAAAAGGCCTAAAACGCTCCCGGTCCTACAGAAAATGACCGACCGGGCGCAGCGAAACTTCCGGTAGCGCGATATTGTGGAGCATACACCGATTCAATCTCCAACGCGGGTGTCTGGAATATTCCTTCTTCCGTGACAAAGAATCGCTCTTTGAGGATTACCTGTTCTTCGGGCCAGGCATCTAACCAGTATTCGGTTCTGTCGGCACGGACGTTCCGGTATGCTCCGTAAGCTTTGAATGCAAATGGCCCTGACAGTTGTTCACAGGGTTCAAAAGATGCCTCTCGGAAGGCATCCAGACGCACGAAGCTCCTGTTTTCGGAACTCCAAACAGTATACTCGGCCGTCACGATTTCTCCCAGCTTGAGAGAGTCTCCCGGCATGACTTCTGAAGAATCCTCCTTAAGCAATCGTCTGCTCACCGTAAAACCATTCCCGCTTGCCCGGACCTTGGAGAAAGGAATTGTCTTTTCTGCAGTCAGAACGACCGTTTCCCTGTCCAGAATCTCATCCGGGGCATTTTTTAGCATTACAAGGGCATCGGTGAAAGAAGGATCTTTCTGCCAGGCTTGATTATCCTTCTGCACCAGCAGCCATATGAGAAGCCCGTCGGACAATTCCGGGAGCAGCCCGGCGATCAGAGAGTGTATGTAGGCTTCAGAAGTAAGCAGCCCGCGCAATGGCCATACTGCATTAGGGTAATAGAGGCCTCCCGATGGATGCGGCCGGGCATATTGCCTGAGCGCTTCAAGGTCTTTCTTGATTGAAGATTCAAAGCGCGGGGTGGTAAACATTCTCTCTCCCAGGCTCCTGGCTAGAGAAAGCCCGTCATCCGATGAACAAAGTTCTTTCAGCGTGAAAGTCCTGAGGGCACGGCGGAAAACATCGCCGTAGGCATAATCGTATCGGCCCGGGGTCAGGTATCTGCGTGAGAATGACCGGAGACGAGCGGTCGGCTTAGACCCTTTTGCAAAGGGAACGCATGCCCATTGGGATCGAATATACAGGTATAGTTCAGGGGAAAGACAGTAACCATTGAACTGGACGCTGTCGATATAATGCATGCATGCTGAAAGGTCAGGAATGGCGATGCCTGCCGTTTTCAGTCTGGCGAAGCGGTCGAGAAGAACGGCTGAAACCATGGGTGATGATTTCATTCCCCGGAACCATCCGAATCCTCCGTCTGTGTTAATGCACGACAGAATCTTTTTCAAGGTGGTGGAGTCCGTCTTCTTTTCAAGGACTGCATCGGCGTAGTAAACGGATGACAGTGAAAGTACGTCGTCGCTATTATCGGAGCGCAAATCCTCGAGGCCCGCGTTTACCAGTTCCCGGAGAGCCTTTACATGCATTTCGGCATCGCTGCCTGGCATGTTTACGAACTGCTTGCGAAGGGAATCCAGAACACTGTCGACAGAATCTCCTTCTGCCAGTAGGGCGGAATGTGATTCTACGATTCTCCGTTCGTCGCTCCGGACAGGAATCTTTACCCGCAAGGCATCCGAGAAAAGATCCGATTCAAATACCAGTCGAAGCTTCATGCAGGGCTCTTGGGATCTGGGTACGAAGGAAGACAGGAAGGCGTGAGGTACCCCGATGTTGAAAGTGCCGCTTGAAGCAGATGAACCCGGAATGTTCAGATGCACGGACTCGCTGTAGGGAACCATCCTGTCTTCGGCTTCATCCTCCAGGTCTGCATATAGATGAAGATCCCCTTCAACTGCCTGCCATGAACTGTTGGAGACGCTTACGCTGAATACGAGGGAATCCCCTTCGTAGAGGTATCGCGGCTCGTGAACTTGGATCTTGATGGGAATCGTGACAGTGAAATCCCTTCGTATGCTGGCATTCTGCATCTCTTTATTGTGAGCGAAGGCCAGTACATGGAATGTGGACAATTTATCGGATGTGCTGAATTCGAATGGAATGCGGCCATTTTCATCCGGATACAGGCAAGGGTTGAAGTACAAGGCCTCCGTCATCACTTCTCTTGTTTCAACATTTTCTTCTTTAGAGGGTTGTGGTCTTGCTTGATGCGACGACGTTCCTCTTATATGAAAACCGGTTTTCTTTACTCCGTAGCCGATGATCATGACTTCATCCAGCAACTGCGTATCTTCCGACAGGACTACCTGCATTCCGTCCTTTGCCGGCATTGACTGGTTTACATATCCAAGGCAACTGAATAACAGCATGCTCCCAGGCTTGACGTCGAGGGAGAAGTAGCCGTCAACGTCAGACATCGTTCCGAGTCTAGAACCCTGTAGAAGGATACTTGCACCTATGATCGGATCTCCGTTCTGGTCTATGACCCTGCCGAAAACGGCGGATTGTGCCCGCTTGGGAAGGTTCTTGTTTGAAATGAATCCTGCGAGTCTATTTCCTGCAGGATCCGACATGCGTGGTACGGCCGGGAAGATTCTGTTCCATTCAAGGGCTTCTATCGCGTCCATGCTTGCGTCGAATACCGCGATGGCGGTTTCACAAGCGGGAATGCCTGAGAGTTCCCAAGTGCATTTTTCTCTCGGGCCTGCCATGTCCCGGAATCTGGAGAACTTAAATGGGATGTTCAAGTCGCGTTGCGTTCGCTTGAAAATATGTGTATAACAGCGTTCTCCCGCATCCCTGAAATAGAAAAGCTCCATCCTGACGAAGTCTGGATAGTTGTCCTTGTAGTCGAAGGAAATATCTGCGATATCCTGCCCGTTCCTGCCGTCCAGGTATATCGGGTAGCTTTCCAATATGCTTCCGGAAGGAGAGAAAAGTGTGGCGATCGCCCAAACTTGTCCTTCATAGGAAGCAAGTGTCATATTGTCTGGATCGAACAGGCTTCTCACCGGGCCGTCGATGATTCCGGATCTGCCTGTAGATTTAATGAAACAGGTTTCGACGTCCATGCTTTTGGCGTCAGGATTATAAGCATATAAACTGTACACGGCATCGGGAAGTCCTGACATGTCGACCGGCCAGTCTTCGCCGGCAGGCATAGTGCCCTCTCTGATGCAATTGCCTTCTTGGTCCAGAAGCCTGTATGCGAAATCGCCCAGGATTGTCTGCCCGCAGGAATGTGCCTTCAGATTGAATACGACCGTGTCGCTTTCAATTACATGGACGGCATCGGAAGAATAAACGAAGTCCGCTTCCGAAGACGATGCATTCACAATCTCATTCTTTATGTTGATATATTGTTCTATGGGCACCAGCTTTGAAAACTCATGTGTCTCGCCGTTGCTGTCCGTCACGGTCATCGTCAGAGTGTAAAGCCCTTTTTCAGAGACGGAAAACGGCAGCGAAAACTGTCCGTCATCATCGGGGGAGCACACGACTGGTATTATAATCTTTCCTTTTTTCAGTGTGGCACTTACCCTTGCTTCCTTAACTGGGTGCGCAGAATAGCTCTTTATCCTGCCGCATATTTCAAACCTTTCATTGGTTTTGTATTGATGGTCCGCTTCGTTGAACAGCACATCAAATGTGGGCAGCCTGAATTCATCTACCCGGAACTCTTGTCTGGCAAGGCTGGTGCGGCCATTGAATATCTCTATGGAGAACATCCCGCCCCGCTTTCCGGACGGAATAGGAAATACCATGGATGCTGAACCGAACCCATTCGTCAACATGGTTTTGCTCACAATCTGCTTCTTCTCCGAATCATAGATATTGGCTTTTAACTGCGTGCCCTCGGGGACTGCCACAAACTGACCGTGCGGATCCTGGTCGAAAGCGATTACCTTGAACTTCAGGGTGTCACCTGGTCTGTATGCACCTCTGTCGCGAAGGATTCTGGCTTGCATGCCCGCTCCTTCTCCCTTGGCCGTTTCAGCAGGACCGACAATGATTTTCCTGCTCATCCTTTCCGATCCGTCATCTCCCGGAACCGAGCACCAGACAGATGGACTATCCTTGGACTTCAAAAGCCTCTGCATGGATTCCGGAAGGGGTGTGAATCCATCGTTCAATACAAGTTCCTGCCCCGGTTTTTCGCACACGTGGACCGTGACTTTCCTGAAGGGCTCTCCTGTAAGATAATCAGCTGCATAGATGGCGAATTGGCCGTTCTCGTTCCTTAAGGCGAGAGAAACCGTGTATTTATCGTAGGTGGTGCTTGTCCATAGCTTCTTGCATGAGAAATAGTGATGCCCGTCAGGGATTCCGGTCAGCTTGAAAACCAGGGTGTCTGATACGAACAACTTTTCCGAATCATTCTTTGCCTTCAATTGTTTCTTGCCATCCAATTCTATCACCGCCTTGCGGATATTGCGGCCGAAAGCATAGAGTGAGTCGTTCTTTACTTTCAGGTCTATTCGGGTACTTGTAAGATTCTCGATCAAACCCTGTACGTTCCCACGCCCGGATGTTTTGACCACAGCTTTTAAATCGGGATCCTGCTGATGTGCTTTGCAGTCCTGAAGAAGTTCCCTGTAATCCGATTCCGGAGTGTCTTCATCCGCGACCATCCTCATGAATCGTTTTATCAGCAGTTCCGCTTCCGGAAGAAGTCGCATAGGTTTGTCGGAATACTTTGAAACTATCTTTCCGAGGGACTCTTCGCACTTGTCGCCGGGACCGGAAAGGGCGGCCTCCAACTCGACCAGAAGATTCTTCGGATAAACGTCGTCAGAAAAAGGCCTGATCGCCTCGCGGGCTTCCGCCTTGCGGATGTTGCTCCATAAAATGTCCTCATAGTCGCTTCCGGTCTCAAAGAAAGAATATGGGAGGTAGAGTAATTCCAACTCCTTGTTGTAATGAGTCGACTGCAGAGCCTCTTTGTTGTCCAAGGCGTATTGGAGAGCGCCCTTATCCCTTTCTCTATTCAGATGGACGTATATCAGCAGCGGCTCTCCGAAATCCTCCAGTTCCGCCCTCCACTCGGCTTCGGCCTTTTCCGCGGATTTCCAATCTATTTGTTTTTTTATCAGAACTTCTCTTTCGCCGGCATCAAGAAAGGTTTTCATGAGGCGACCGGCTTTGGCATCTTCTTTTATGCCGGTCAGTATTTCCAGCGCTTGTGCCGGATGGTCTCTCATCATCGCCTTGTCAACCTGCTTCCAACGTTTGTCCGCAGAATCGGCTTCCGCACTGATGATAAAGAATAGGGTCAGTAGTGTGGCAAAGATTCTTTTCATTGCATTAGCGCTTGCGTTTGTTGAACATCTGGTTGAGGTCTTCCACATGTGCGGAGCCGCGCAGGTATACTATTGTCACCACCCACATGCCGTTGCTTTCCTTAGCCTGGAAACAAAGGTAACGGTTGCTCCCGGCGATTGTCTGAGGCAGAGTGGCCACTGCGTATGTAAGATGCCCTCCGACATACTCGGTGTTTTTGTCCGGGGCAGCTTCCACATCTTTCTGTACGAGCATTTCCACGGTCTTGAACATTGCCTCTCCGACAGTGAATGAAATGCTTTTGAAGGTGTCAAGCTTGTATGGCTGGAGGCTTGCTCCGCGTATGAAGGTCTGCTTCATCTCCGACCGGGGTATGATCTCTCCCTCGAACAATCCTTCCACATAGAGTCCTTCCTGTGCCGAAGATAGAATGCAGGATGACAGTAAAACTATTATGACGAAAATACGTTTCATATCGTGGGAGTAAAAATGTCGTTCAGTTCAGACTCGATATCGGTCCCGGATGAGAAAATCTCGGTAAGAGTGGATTCCATTCTGGCAATGGCCTGACGGTTGTTGCTCGCCTGGTACAGACGGACGCCTGTGAAAGTGGCTATCGCGATGGCCGCAGCGGCTGCTAAGGCGGGAACGAGTTTCCCTGATGTCCTATGCGGATGATAGATGGCCTTGCCTGTGGCGAAATACCCCATGACTGCCTTCAACTCGTCAAAGTCGGAATCATCCGTAGTGGCGAGGTATGCCTTGAGAGCGGCCTCTTCCTCCTTCGATGTCAAGGCGTCGAAGTATTTGTCTTTGAGAAGTATGTAGTCAGTCTTGTTCATTGTATTTGCTTTTAAGATTCTTTCTTGCTCTTGAGAGCTGCATCCTTACTGCGGCCGCTTGCATGCCGAGTTCTTTTGCTATCAGTTCGAGCGATGCTCCTTCGTATTCGTGACGCTGGATGATGTATTGCTGAGTGTCGCTCAATGTGCTTTCCATCTGTTTCTCCAGCCACAGGAACAGCCTCTCCTTTTCGGCCGCCCTGTCCGGACTGCCGTCTTTCGGCAGATCTCCCCTGATGGGGATGCTGCGCTTGCGGCGCAGGGCATCCACTGACACATTATGTACAGTCCGGTTGAGCAGGGCCTCCGCCTCCTTTTCGCTCTCTATACGATAGCGTCCCCAGAGACGGATAAAAGCTTCCTGAAGGCTGTCTTCGGCCAGGATGCTGTCGTGCAGCACCCTTGAAGCCCTTCCCAGAAGCTTTTCCCTGATCCGGACGAATGTGTCGGTTAGAAAATCCACTTAAAAACTGTAGCCCAGACGGAATTGAATATGGGGTGATATAGGAAGGGACGTGTCGGCAAGGACGCCTTGATAGTCGAGTCCGAAAGTATATTCCCGGAACCAGTGTTCCGAAGCGCGCCGTATTCCGTATGCTCCGATAAGGCAGAACTGCGTCTGTCTGACGCCTCCGAATCCGCATTCCATACGCATGGAGACGAAGTTGGCAGAGTTGTTGACGGTCGACCGGCCCAACTTGTTGCGGCGCTGCATGCTGGTGTAAAAACGAGGTTCCACAGCGACTGTCGGCCTGGTCTTGAAACTGTAATTCAAAGTATATGTGTCCTGACTCTGGCTTTCTTCGTATGAAGTTACTACAGGAGTAGCCCCTATTCTCGCAATCAGTGATGCATACGGACCGAGACGCTGTTCATAACTGTACTCGGCACCAATCAGGAGTACGGATACGGAATGGTTCGATACCACTTCGTATGACTTGAGGACATCATTGACAGGCTCGATTGACGGATTGTCGAAATCGAATTGGTTCTGCGCCATGGCGGAAGACCCGACGACAAGAATGAAGATGGAGTTGATAATTTGTTTACGCATAATCTGTAGTAGTTTTATACAATAAACGATCTTCTGACCCAAATGTAACAATTTCCAGGTATAAATATGTAACTTTGCGGGTGATTATGAAAAATAGAATTATTGTCACGATAATACTGGCGCTTGCAGCCGTTTCTTTGTCCGCCAAAAAAATCAATCCCGAGAGTTTTACCCGCGAGCTGAGCGGGGGAGTGGGACTCAATACTCCTTTTTCGGATTCCAATGGCGCGGATGCGGTTTATTGGATGAATTACAGCCATTATCTTGGCAGGCATACGGGAGTGCGTTTCGGAGCACAGTTCATGCCGGAGAGCATGGGCGTGGATGGCTATGTGGGATTCCCGGTCGCGCTGTCGCTGAGAACAGGCATGCGCCAGACAAGCGATGCCTATTTATACGGAGGGGTGCTGGCTCTGGACCTGCTGGACGCTTTCATCTGGGATGACGGGGATTTCTTCACCAACGCCCTTGCGGTATTCCTTCTCTCATTGGTTAACAGGGCGGAATTCTTCGTGGGCCTCACACCGGGCTATGTCTACGGCAGCTCGCATCTGTACCAGAGCCACTATTATGGAGCCGACGGAAACAGGTACAACGAAACCTACGGTACCAGGAAGGCCCATTCCCTTTACTGCTCCACCGATGCCGGCATAAACCTTTCCTGGCGTATCTGGCGTTTTACCCTGAACATGACTCCCGCGGTGCACTATAACGTCACCGGCAATTATCACGCGTATAGCGCAAACGAAGAGACAGTTCATCCGCAGGACAGTCCGGTGCGTTGGTTCTTCGGAATGAATTTCGGCCTTGGATATCTGTTCTAGGCCCTACTCGACCGTGATTGTGTAATAGCTGGCTCCGTACCCGGCCCAGTAGCCGAGCGCTCCCTGCAGGCCTCCGTACATGTCGGTATCGAAGTAGTAGGTCGCATTGGCGTTCGTACCCAGCATCACCTCGAAATTCTGCCAGAACATAAAGGTCCTGCGGTCGCAGGTACAGAATTTCACGCTGACTTCGTCGCCTCGCTTGATGTTAAACTCGTACAAGCTTTCGTTCAGCCTTTCCGTGCTTGCAATCTGCATCTCGGCATAGCCGTCGAAGACCTCGTCGCTCATGTATGCCAATGCGGAAGGCTGGTATTTCCGGTCGATTCCGGTGGTTTTGGTGAAAGCCCGGTAGTAGTTTCCCTTCTGCGGAGGGTCGGTGAAACCGCACATGATCGAATAGAGCGAATCGCTCATTGGAAGGGTGTATAAAGTGTCCAGGGGGACCGGCTCGGGGATGGTTGTAGTGGCCGTAGCGTGGAAATCCTTATAGTCGGCGGTGACGGTATACTCGCGCCCCGGCACCCCGGTAATCTTGGAAGTCGTGAAGATATAGGGCGGCATGTACCTGTCGTCCGCCATCCCCGTAAGAACAACCTCCTGCTCCCCGTCGCTCACGCTCACCTTGCCCCAACGCGCGATGCTCTGCACCATCTCCTTGCGGGAAATGCTGCCGTTGCGGGCGGGGATGCTCTCCGAGAGCAGCACTACCGGATGTCCGCCGCTGTCGATCCATCCTTCAAGCACCAGATGCGAATCCGGCGCCGGACCGTCGTATCCGTTGCACGCTGCTGCCATCAGGGCGACAAGAGCTATGAGAGAGATCTTTTTCATCAGAATTTGTGGAAGTATGCAAGGGAGGGGAGGAACCTCACTCCGTAAGATGTAGGCATGAAGTTGTATGAATAATCTTCTTCGTTGAGATGTACTCCGTATCCGACCGCGTTCCTGCGTCCGAGCACATTGTACATCGAGAAGTTGAGGCCGTTGCGCCTGCGGGCATCCTTGTGGAAATACCAGTTGACCGAGATGTCGAGGCGGACGTATGCCGGCAGCCGGGCTGCGTTGTGCTCGCCGTAGTTGCAGATTACGCGGTCGCCGACAATGTAGAATGAGTCCGGGCGGGTATAGGGAGTGCCGGTGCAGGCAAAGAAACTGCCTCCGAAATCGAATCGGCCTATATCGTAAGTGCCGATGATCTTGAGTTCGTGAAGCCGTTCATGATTGGAGGGATATGTGCCCGGGTAGAGAGGGTTGTTGAAGTTTCTGAGCGACCTGCCGTAGGCGTAGGATATCCACCCGGTCAGGGCTCCGGCATTTTTCTGCAGCATCATGTTTATCCCGTATGCACGGCCGTGTCCCTGAAGGAGGGACTGTTCGATGGAATAATTGCTGTTGAGCACCTCCATGATGGTGCCGTGATATTCCAACTGATTGTGAAGCTGCTTGTAGTATGTTTCGGCCGACAACGCCCATTCATCCTTCCTGCCGAAGTCGAGGTTGTAGGCAAGTGCGTAATTATGAGCCCATTGCGGCCGCGATAGCTTTCCCGCGAGAATCCAGAATTCTATGGGCAGGCCGGTGTTTGTAATACCGGTCTGGAACAGGACCTGCCTGCTGATGCCGTAGCGCAGGCTGATTTTCCCTCCCCGGGGAATCATGAATGACGCTTCCGCCTGGGGAGTAAGCCCCCAGAAACTCTCGCGTTCCGGACTCAGGTACCAGCTGCCGCCGAGAGCCGCTTTCAGCTCGGTATAGTAGCCTATCAGCTTTTTGTAGCCGAGATATATTTTGGTCTCCAGACCATCCTGCATGGATTCGGAAGAGGTGTTCGTGACATTGTAGTGCCCTTCCGCTTCCGGATTCTGGGGCATTGCGCGGTGGTATGCGATGTCGGCTCCGGCCTCCCATCCGCCCTGCTCCAGTCTCGCCTTGTATCCATAGCTTTGGATGAAAGAGGGCATCGTGCCGGAAGCATTCGGGATGGTTACGAAAGCATCGAGGCCGTTCATGGTGCCGTACAAAGTCTGTTTCAGTACGATATTGTCGTTGTAGTGGTTCCAGTGGACGGAGGCCAAGGCATTGTACCACGACGCGCCCATGTCGGAGTTGACTCTGGTATACTCGAAGCGCCCGTCGTCCTTGCCTCCGAACAGATTCACCCACACCCTGTCTTTGGCGGATGGCTTCCAGTACCAGGTAATATTGCTGTCGAAGAAACCGTATGTGAGCGGCTCCCCGTCATATTTCAGAAAACTACCGTACAGGAGGTTGATGTAGGATTTGCGCCCGGACAGCGTCAGAGCCGACTTCGCACCGGTGGGGATATCCACCGTTCCCTGGAAAGACAGCAGGCCGGCGGAGAACTCTCCTTCCGTGCGGGCGGGCACGCGATCCTTGAGTATCATGTCGATACTGCCTCCGAGCCGGGTGGACTGCTCCGCGGAAGTGGAATAGTCCATCGACTGGTAGTGGGTGGGGTTGAACACGGAGAAGAAGCCCAAAAGGTGGGAGGCGCCGTATACAGGCACTCCCTGAATGGACAGCAGAGTGTGTGAATATTCGCTACCCTGCATGTAAATGCCGCCGTCCGATTCGGTGTTGACCTGCACGCTCGGAAGGAGCCTTGCAAAGCGGATAGGGTCCGCATTGCCCAGGAAGGATGGCACGGCGCGGATTTTTTCCACATTCACTTTTCCGCTCACTCCGCCGAGCGTCTCCAGCATCTGCCTCTGGCTCTTGCTTGTGACAACGGCGCGCTTCAAGGTGTCCCGGACATCCTGTGCACCCGCCGCGATGCATGCCAGCATCAGCAAGCCGGCTATGAACGGCCGTTTATTCATAGAAATCAATCAGCAAGGTGTTCCAGGCTACGGAACTGCCGTCGGCAAAGCGGAAAACTAGGGTCGGAATCCAGATTTCCTGTTCCGCGATGTATACGGGAAGCTGTTCGATTCCAACAGTGGCTATGGCAGAATTGCTATCGTATACAGTCAGGCTCAGCGCTTCGCCTGCCGGAAGCAAATCCGGATAAATCGATCCTGCAATGCTCCCGAAACCTTCCACTGAAAGATGAATGTCGTAGCTTCCGTTTTCCGGATTTTTCTCCGCACTCACGCTACCGAAATTCAAAAGATAAGCCACGATGTCGGCGGTAGTGGCAGACTTGGCTTCGTCGTATATATGCCTGACCATGCCGGCGAGGCGCTGCTTTTCCAGCTCATTGTCGTTGAATTCGTGAGACGGCGCAGGCTCCGTGCCGCCCGTACAGGCGACCAGCCCGGCCATCATCCACAGCAGACAAATAATTCGCACTTTCATTTCACGCCCTCTGTAAACAGGTTGATGTAGAAAGTGAAGAGGCTCCCGCTATGCTGCATGGACGGGATGATAGAATACACCTTCTTAAAGGAGATGTTTCCGTCTTTCAGCATTTCCGCGGTCTTTGCCGCAGAGGCATACGAAATGAACTCGTCGTCGGGATTATGGTACATCGCAACTTCCGCCCGGGGGAGCCATCCTTCGGAAAGGTCGCATCTTTCGAGGGCCTTCCGGATAATTGTGTTGAGGGTGGAGCCTTCCGTGAGAACTTCTTCCGAGAGGATATCGGCTGCACTGTTGCCGACCTTTTCCCGAATGAGGTCCAGCACCACGGATGAATGCTCCTCCTTTTTCTCTATCATCTCCAGCGCTCCGCTATTGAGGAACTTCTCGGAGAAGAATTCGGAGATTTCTATTCCCTCCATCATTTCGGGGAAACCTCTTTTGATGCCCAGGATCGTCAGGGGAATCATCACGGCGTAGTGTAATTCATCGGCGGAGAGAATGTCGGAGAAAACGTCGTCGGGCCTGTACGCTCCTCCTCCGCAGATCGTTTTTGTGAGGTTCAGAGTCCTCTGTACCCCCGCATCGCAGTCATTCTCTATGTATTTCTGAGTCGCAAGGGCGTAGGAGGCCCCTTGCGAACAACCTACATTGTAAAGGCTGTATTCCTCCGCCAGCCCGAGTTTCCTTTGTTTGAGAAACTCGATGGCGGCAAGCGCTCCGTCCGTTGTCTGGCGTGCAACTACCGGATGAATTATGTACGGATGCGTCCTGTCGGAAGATATCCCGTAACCTTCGAGGTCCGGACGGATGAGAATGAGATCGTCCGTCACGAATGCCGACGTGAGGCCGAGAGACTCGGTCGCACATGCTTTCCCGTCGAGGTGAGTGTACGGGTTGTCAAGCATTATCCTGGAGCATTTATGGCTCCAGCTGTTCCCTACAGGAAGGATTACGGATTCGGAAAGAGTTATGGGTCGCCCTGCTCCGTCGGTGCTTGTGTAGTGCAGGATGTAATTCTTGAAACCCCACGTAGCGCTGGAGAAGCCGGCCTCCTCCTTCATGGTTTTCGCCAGGGAATTCATCTTTGCCCGGATCATGATTTTGAGCGGGCCGGAATACCAGAACTTGCTGACCCCTGGAAAGGAGGCATCGTCGATTATGGCGGTGGGAAAATCCTTGTAGCTGTAGTAGGTGGAATCTACCAGAGTGCAGAGCAATTCGTTCTTCTGTTCCGGATGGATCGCCCGTTCAGTCTTCTGGCATCCTGCAATGATGAGGATGACGGCCAATGATATCAGATTTGCTCTTTTCATGCTATAAAAAAAACCAACGAAGTCTTTTCGTCGGTTTTAGTGTGGAGAATAGGGGATTCGGACCCCTGACCTCTTGCATGCCATGCAAGCGCTCTACCAGCTGAGCTAATCCCCCTTTTGTTAGGAGCTCCGCCCCTAAAATACCCTGCGGCCTGTCCGCCTTTCCGGCTTTCTGCGAAAGCCCCGGCCCGGCCGGCCGACTGCTGTCGGCACGAATGGGGATTGCAAAGATAGTTTATTTTTGTGTTTCTGCAAAAAAAATATTTCAACCTCTCTCCATCTCCCTTCGCATATCCTTTTCCTTGATCGACTGCCTCTTGTCGTATTCCTTCTTGCCGCGGGCGAGGGCGATGTGGAGTTTTGCGTAGCCGTTGTCGGCGATGTAGAGGCGCACGGCCACGATGGTCAGGCCTTTTGTCTTTACCGCCAGGGCCAGGTGCTTGAGTTCGCGTTTGGTGAGCAGGAGTTTGCGGTCGCGGGTGGGCTCGTGGCTGTTCCAACTGCCCCAGAAGTAGGTCGCGATGTTCATCCCCTTCACGTAAAGCTCTCCGTTTACGAAGTAGCAGAATGCGTCCTGCAGGGATGCCTTGCCTGCGCGCAGGCTCTTGATTTCCGTACCCACCAGCACAATGCCGGCCTCGTAAGTCTCGATGAACTCGTAATCGAAACTTGCGCGCTTGTTGCGTATCTGTATGGTACTCTTGGCCTTCGGCATAATGGACTGCAAAGGTAATAAAACTTGCTCAAATAATCGCTCCCTGCGCGTAACATGGAAAAAACTGCTACCTTTGCATGGTTATGCCGAAATTCCGAAAACCTCTCCCGGCGGAGCTGCCGGACCCGGAAACAATCGATGTGCAGGCGCTGGCGGCCGAGCTTCAGGCCGGCAGTCTGGACATGATATGCGTTCTGGGGCCCACCGCATCCGGCAAGACCAGGTATGCAGTGCGGCTGGCCCGCGAGTTGGCTGCGCTGGGGCTCCCTGCCGAAATCATCTCCGCCGATTCTCGACAGGTATACCGGGGGATGGATATAGGCACGGGGAAAGATCTGGCGGAATACGGCGAGATTCCTTATCATGTGATAGACGTGCGCGAGGCCGGGACCCAGTACAATGTCTACGATTTTACACAGGATTTCCAGCGCGCGTATGAAGATATCCGCTCCCGCGGATGCGTCCCCATACTCTGCGGCGGCACCGGCCTGTATATCAATGCGGTAACCGCAGGATACGACTTCCGCAGCCACAAGCCGCTCAGTGTGCCGGCTACTGCCCGAACGGAAAAGATACCCCGCACCTTTTTCATCGGCACGCTGGTCAGCCGCGAGTTGCGCAACGCCCGCATCGACGCCCGCCTCCGTGCCCGTTTGCAGGAGGGGATGATCGATGAGATACGCGGGTTGCTGGATAGGGGGATTCCCGCCGAAACCCTCATTGGTTACGGCCTTGAATATAAATATGTTACGCTGTTCCTGCAGGGGGAGCTCTCCGAACAGGAACTGTTCGAAAAACTCTCCGTCGCCATCCACCAGTTCGCGAAGCGCCAGATGACCTGGTTCCGCGGGATGGAGCGCAGCGGAGTAAGAATCCATTGGGTAGAAGTATGAAAGAGATCTATTTTGCAGGGGGATGCTTCTGGGGGACAGAGCATTTCTTCTCCGGGGTCGACGGCGTGATTTCGGCCGTCAGCGGATATGCGCAGGGGAATCCGTATTTCGCCGGCCGTCCCTCGTACGAGCAGGTTTACACCGATACCACCGGCTTTGCGGAGACGGTCCGGGTGTGTTACCGTCCGGAGAAAATCTCCCTTCGACTGCTCGCGGAACTGTATTTCGACATCATCGACCCCCTCAGCCTCAATCAGCAGGGGCACGACACAGGCACCCGCTACCGCACCGGCATCTATTATTCGGATCCTGCCGATCTGCCTGTGCTTCAGGAGGTTTACTCTGCCGTCGAGGCCCGCGTAGGGCAGCCTCTGGAGGTAGAACTCGAAGCTTTGCGTTCGTTTTATGAGGCGGAGGAGAGACATCAGAAATATCTCGACAAGAACCCCGACGGCTACTGCCATCTGCCACTGCGGACCTTCAAGTATCTGCGTCTGTATCAGGATGTCGCCGCTTTGCTTGGGGATGAACCGGATCCCGTCGCACGCATGGCCGAGACCGCCGCTCTCATCTATGAAAGGATGAAGTTTTTCTGGGTGGGATTCTATATCGTGCGAGGCAGCGAACTGGTCCTCGGGCCTTTCCAGGGCCCTCCCGCCTGCCTGCGTATCGGCTACGGCCGGGGAGTCTGCGGCACTGCCTGGAAGGAAGCCCGCACCATCGTCGTCCCCGACGTCGAAGCCTTCCCCGGCCACATCGCCTGCAGTTCCCTTTCGCGCTCCGAGATAGTCGTGCCCGTCGCGGATGGCATAAGCGCCGTCCTGGACATCGACAGCACCACCCCCGCCACCTTCAACGACACCGACGCCCTCTGGCTCGAGAAAATCTGCCGCCTGCTGTAAATGCCTCTGCGCGCTGCAGCACTTAAGTGGTTGATAATCCGTACTTTCCCTTAGGGAGAATCGGCGATTTCGACCGATTCTCTCACCGGAAAGTTATTGATTTTCAGTAGTTTGGGTGCTGCGGGGAAGATGCAGAAACTTGTTGATACTGCTATCTTTTATTCCGTATTGCGTAGAAAACACTGATTTAAGATAGTTCAATGTATTGTCGTCCAGTTTCTCAACATCGATTTTTGTTGTTTTGCAGTATGAACTCAAAACTCCGATCATTGTCCTATAACAGGAATGGTCCCCACAGTCATCCTTCAAATCGAATTCATTGCCGGCGTTTGACTCTATAGCGACCAAGGCCTTGTCAAAACTGCCATATAAAGATATAATTGCTTGATAATCAAGGAAATTATATTTATAAACGATATAGTCAATTATTTGCTTTCTCTCCTTTTTGTTCAGGCCGGAAAATATTCTTCTTTGTGTCAGATAATCTATATACTCATCGTTGCCGAATTTGATATCGACGAGACGCATGGCGCGTATCATCCTGCGACTCCTCTCTCTATTGACTATGGCTTCCGAAAATGGATGAGGGTTGTTATAATATGCCAATAGTGTCCATCTGTTTTCAATGGCGTTGCGATTCATTTTGCCGGCGACACAGTTGTTGACAACATAAGCTATATTCCCCAGAATGCGTTTAACGCCATTCTTTACGGAAAACCCGAATGAGTGATGCCATAATGGCCCTTTTCGGCCATATTCTTTATTGTAGGTGTGTGCAGTTGAAACACCGACTTGCCTTTGGAACAGAGTCAGCCGTTGCCTCGTTTCATCCAAAGCAGTTGCATGTGTATGGTTGAACATTATGGAGAAGCCGACAAAAACAATTTCCATCCGTCTGGCGAAGACACTGAAAGTTGTGAAATACATAATGCAGTCCTCGATCCGGTAAAAAATACCCCACCAGTTTTTCCCTTTCGCAAATAGATGATGTGCTTTCATAACAAGCCGATTTTTAGCGAATATAAATAATAGTTCTTCCCCGGTCAATCAAAAACATAAATAGTGATGAAATGTTTTCGACATGTATTTATCAGCATATTTAAACTATTGAGAGTAAGCATATTATAGCTATTTGCCAAAAACTTGCAAATGGGAAGATTGTGACGAAAATACAGATGCCCGGCCATGTTTGCTTGCATAATCGCATTGTTTCAGTACTTTTGCAGTATGTATTCATTCACTTGCGACTATACCGAAGGGGCGCATCCGGAGATACTCCGGGCCCTGACCGAGACCAACATGCAACAGGAACCCGGGTATGGGGAGGATTCTTTCTGCGCTTCGGCGAAGAAGAGAATTAGGGAAGCCACAGGCTGCCCCGACGCGGATATCTTCTTCCTTGTCGGCGGCACCCAGACCAACAGCACGGTCATCGACGGACTGCTGGAGGGATGTCAGGGGGTACTGGCTGTTCAGACCGGACATATTGCCGTACACGAGGCTGGCGCCATCGAATTCTGCGGGCACAAGGTCCTGACTTTGCCACAGCATCAGGGAAAGATGAATGCCGGGGAACTGAAGTCCTGGCTCGACAGCTTTTATGCCGACGGAACGTATCCCCACATGGTCCAGCCGGGAATGGTATATATCTCATTCCCAACCGAATACGGAACCATATATTCCCGTGCGGAGCTTGAAGGAATCAAGGATGTCTGCAAGCAATACGGTCTGCCACTATTCATCGACGGAGCCCGTCTCGGATATGGCCTGGCCAGCCCGGCAGCGGATGTGACCTTGCAGGACATTGCCGGTCTGTGCGACGTGTTTTACATCGGCGGCACGAAAGTCGGCGCCCTGTGCGGAGAAGCCGTTGTATTCCCGAAAGGAAATGCGCCGAAGCACTTCTTCACTCACATAAAGATGCACGGAGCCCTTTTGGCAAAGGGAAGATTGCTCGGTATTCAGTTCGATACACTTTTCACGAACGGACTTTACATGGAGATCAGCGCCCACGCCATCCGTATGGCCATGAAACTCAAAACGATCTTCGCAGAAAAAGGTATACCGTTCTACATTGATTCTCCGACCAACCAGCAGTTCCCCATCCTGACATCCTCTCAGATGGCGGAATTGGAGGGGAAGATCGCCTTCGAAATTTGGGAAAGACTCCCGGATGGCAGGGCTGTCACCCGCTTTGCCACCTCCTGGGCAACTAAGGAGGAATCTATTAAAACTCTGCAGCAGTTAATAGGTTGATTATTAGATAATTACTATAGGGAGAATCAGCGAATTTTGCCGATTCTCCCTATAGTAAGTTGTTGATAGACAGTGGTTTGGCTGCTGCGGGCGTTGGGGCTAAAGCGGGGACGGGCCACTAAAGTCCGAATTCGGAGCGCAGGAGGTCTACGCTGTCGAGTTTCTCCCAGCCGAAGAACTGGATGCCGTCCTTGACGTAGGGTTTGCGGCCGAAATGACCGTAGGCGGCGGTGGGGGCGTAGATGGGATTCTTCAGGCCGAAGCGGCGCACGATGGCGGCGGGTCGGAGGTCGAAGAGCCCGCGCAGCTTGAAGGCGATTTCGGCGTCCGGAACCACGCCTGTGCCGTAGGAGTTGACATATACGCTGACGGGTTCAGCTACGCCGATGGCATAGGCGAGCTGCACGAGGCATTCGGAGGCGACGCCGGCGGCTACCAGGTTTTTGGCAAGATAGCGGGCGGCATAGGCGGCGCTGCGGTCCACTTTCGAAGGATCTTTTCCGGAGAAGGCGCCGCCGCCGTGGGCACCGCGTCCGCCGTAGGTATCCACTATGATCTTGCGGCCGGTAAGCCCGGTATCTCCGGCGGGCCCGCCGATGACGAACTTGCCGGTGGGGTTGACGTGGAGGATGAAGTTGCCGTCGAAGAGGGCGGCGATGTGGGCGGGCAGGGAGCCGATGAGGCGGGGGAGTACTATCTCCCGGACATCCTTCTCGATGCGGGCGTGCATGGCCTCGTCGGTATCGAACTCATCGTGCTGGGTACTCAATACTATAGTATGTACGCGCACGGGCTTGTTGGTCTGCCCGTCGAACTCCACGCTGAACTGCGCCTTGGCATCGGGACGGAGATAGGAGATTTCCCCGCTGTGGCGCATATCTGCCAGCACGCGCAGCAGCTTGTGCGAAAGGTAGAGGGCCAGAGGCATATAGTCGGGGGTATTCTTGCAGGCATAACCGAACATCATACCCTGGTCCCCGGCGCCCTGGGACATCTCGTCCTCGCGCACCACGCCGCGGTGTATATCCGCGCTCTGCTCGTGGATGGTGGAGATGATTCCGCAGGAAGAGGCGTCGAAGCCGTACTCCGCCTTGGTGTAACCTATGCGGGAGATGGTGTCGCGCACGACCTTCTGGATGTCAACGTATGCGTTCTCGGACGCGACCTCGCCTCCGACAACCACGAGACCTGCCGTGCAGAAGGTTTCGCAAGCTACCTTTGCCTCCGGATCCTGGCGGAGGAATTCGTCTAGAATAGAATCTGAAATCTGGTCGGCAACCTTGTCAGGATGCCCTTCCGAGACACTCTCGGATGTGAAGAGATAATTCATTTTAGCATTTTTTTAAGTTACCGGGGTTGCAAGCAGTCAAATCTTTCCCCTTTCGGGCGCAAAGATACGAAAAATGTATTAACTTCGCAGCCTGAAATCAAACTTATCTACAATAAAAAGTTTATGAAAAAAGTTTTCAAGAGACTGTCGCTGAGCTTCTTAGCGATGCTTTTTGTCGTGTCTGCATTCGCGCAGGTGACGACATCTTCCCTTGGCGGCCGCATCGTAGATGCGTCCGGTGAACCTCTCCCTGGCGTGGCCATCGTAGCCACTCACGTTCCTTCCGGAACCACCTACGGCGGGGTATCCAACGGCGAAGGTCGCTATACCATCCAGGGTATGCGTACCGGTGGCCCTTACACTGTCGAGGTCAGTTGCCTTGGCTTTGCAACTGTCAAGTATTCTGACGTTACCCTCCAGCTTGGTGAGCTCTATGCTCTGAACGCCACGATGAAGGATGACACCCAGATGCTCCAGGAAGTTGTCGTGACCGCAGCTCCTACTTCCAAGTTCGCTGCTGTCGAGAAGACCGGTGCATCCACCAACATCTCCTCCAGGCAGATGAACGAGCTCCCTACCGTGAGCAGGAGTATGACCGACATCGCAAAGCTTTCTCCTTTCGGAGGAAACGGAATGAACTTCTCCGGTAGCTCAGGCCGTTCCGCGAACTTTACCGTCGACGGTGCAAACTTCAACAATAACTTCGGTCTTTCCGCATCCCTTCCCGGTGGCGGCAACCCCATCTCCATCGATGCCATCGAGGAAATCCAGGTTATCGTTTCCCCTTATGACGTCCGCCAGTCCAACTTCATCGGAGGTGGTATGAACGCCATTACCAAGTCGGGAACCAACACCCTCAAGGGTACCGCCTACGTATATCATCAGAATGAGAACCTCCACGGTAGCCGCGTCGACGGTGTCGATCTCGAGAGGACTACCGAAAGGGAGACCACTTACGGTTTCACCCTCGGCGGACCCATCGTAAAGAACAAGCTCTTCTTCTTCGTGAATGCTGAGCGCACCCCTAATCCTTCCGAGGTCATCAAATGGCGTACTTCCGAGGACGGCGTGGCAGACGAAGACCGCATGATCACCCGCGTCAAGACTTCCGAGGCCGCGACCATGCGCCAGTTCCTCAAGGACAACTACGACTACGACCCCGGTTCCTACTCCGACTACAACAAGGACAACGGAACCACCAAGTTCCTCGGCCGTATCGACTGGAACATCAACCAGAATCACAAACTGGCCCTGCGTTACACTTACACCACCGCCAACGAGTGGAAAGTTCCTTCCACTTCCCGTGACGTTCCTACCCTCGGCAACAACATGGTCAGCAAGGATGGTCTCGTGTTCAGCAACTCGCTGTACAACCAGATGAACAACATCGCCACCTACGGCTTCGACCTCAACAGCCGTCTTTCCGACAACCTCTCCAACCAGTTCCTCTTCACCTACTCCGATACTCAGGATGTGCGTGGAAACGACGGTGGATTCTTCCCATTCGTGGAGATTGCCTCGGGCGACCTCGGCGACGAATCCATGCCTTACATGAACTTCGGTACCGAACTCTTCACCTATCGTAACAAGGTTCAGAGTACCGATCTCAACATCAAGGACGATATCACCTACTATGCTGGCGACCACAAGATCACCGCAGGTCTGAACTACGAGGCCCAGATGGCTCTCAACACCTATATGCGTAACGGTACCGGTATGTATCAGTTCAGCAGCCTCTCCGACTTCTACGCCGGCAACGCTCCCGTTGCCATGGCATTCGACTGGGGCTTCGACGGTGACGAGTATCCTTCCGCAAAGGTGCGTTTCGCAATGTTCGGCATCTATGCCCAGGACGAGTGGAGCGTGAACGACAAACTCAAGCTTACCGCTGGTATCCGCTTCGACAATATCTCGTTCAACAACGATGATATCATGACCAACAACGCCACCAAGGCTATCGACTACGGCGGGCGTCACGTTGATACCGGTCTCTGGCCTAAGAGCAATATCCAGATCAGCCCCCGTATCGGCTTCAGCTACGATGTATTCGGCGACCGCAGCCTCAAGATCCGCGGTGGTTCCGGTCTTTTCGCCGGCCGTATCCCTCTCGTGTTCTTCACCAACATGCCTACCAACGCAGGTATCGTGAAGGGCCGTCTGACCCAGATGAAGGATGCTGCAGTGCTTTCCAAGTTCGTCCAGGGTGGCAAGCTCGTGACCGACCGTTGGAAGATCCTCGAGATCCTCAACGGAATCGACGCCGACAAGTATCCTACTACCATCACTCCTGAAACCGCTCCCGCTCCCAGCGAGGTCGCAGGTGTGGACAACAACTTCAAGATGCCTCAGGTGTGGAAGTCCTCCATCGCTTTCGACTGGACTCTTCCTCTTAGCTTCCCTGTCACCATCACCGGTGAATACATCTACAACAAGACTCTCAACGCCGTGATGCTGACCAACTACAACATCACCGACGACAACTCCGGCTGGGCTACCTTCAATGGTGCCGACCAGCGTCATATCTATCCTTCGAACTACAAGTACAACAGGACCGACGCTTACATCCTTACCAACTCCAACAAGGGTTACGGTTCCGTCGCAACCATCGAACTCAAGGCCGAGCCTGTCAAGGGACTTGATTTCATCGCATCCTATACCCACACCGTCAGCAAGGAAATCACCGGTATGCCCGGTTCCAACGCCACTGCCGCCTGGAAGTACATTCCTTCCGTCGATGGCCCGAACTTCAACATACTGCACAACTCCAGCTACAACCTTCCTGACCGTCTGATGGCTTCCGTCAGCTACACCGACAAGGCGCACAACCACTGGAGCCTCCTCTACGAAGGCCTCCGTTACTCCGGCAACAGCTACACCTACGCCAACGACCTCAACGGTGACGGTAACAACTACGACCTTATCTACATTCCTAAGGACGAAGAGATGGGTGTCGGCGCTGACGCTGCATTCCGCTTTGCTACTCAGGAAGATATGGACAAGTATGTCGAATTCGCAAAGCAAGATGAGTACCTCAGCTCCCACAAGGGCCAGTATGCCGAGGCTTACGCTGTGAACCAGCCTCTCCGCCACGTCTTCGACTTCCGCTACGCACACGACTTCATCATCAAGGTCGGCAGTGTCAAGAACACTCTCCAGGTCAGCCTCGACGTCCAGAACGTGGGCAACCTCTTCAACTCCCAGTGGGGTGTTACCAAGACCTGGAATACCGACGTACAGCACGATACCAACGGAAATGCGAAGATCCTGAAGTATGAGCGTACAGATCCCGACGGAGTTCCCGTGTTCTCCACCACCGTCAACAAGGGTGTAAGCACTTGGGACTTCCAACACACTCTCGGAAACTGCTGGTATATGCAGATCGGTCTTAAGTACATGTTCAACTAATAAATCAGGCTAGTTATGAAATTCAAATATATTATCGCTTCTCTCGCTGCAGCGGTTGCCCTTTTCGCAGGCTGCACCCCTGAGCTTGAGCCTGTGGCTAAAATGAAAGGCCTGGAAGTCTCCAACGACTACATCACCATTCCTACCGAGGGTACTGCAGTCACCGTCACCATCAAGGGAGATGAGGACTGGACCGCTTCCATCCCTGACACTAAAGTCGATTGGCTTACCATCGCTCCTGCTGCCGGCGCCGCCGGAGAGGAAGTGACCGTCAGCTTCTCCGCTACCGAATCCACCGCTGCCCGTAAGACCGAGGTCAACATCGTGATGGGCAAGAAGACCAAGATAATCAACGTCAACCAGGCCGCTCCTGCCGGTGTCGAGGTTCCTGCATCTACCATCAAGGACGTCTTCGACGGCCCCGACAAGACCTACAAGGTCACCGGTAAGGTCACCAAGATCACCGGCACCAACTATGGCAACTGGTACATCAACGACGGCACTTCCGAGACAGATCTCTACATCTATGGTACTTGCGACAAGAAGGGTGCTACCTTCGACAAGACCAAACCCGAGATGGAGGTTCTCAACTGCCCTGCCAACCCCAACGCCTGGGATCTCGCAGTTGGTGACGTGGTTACCATCGAAGGCCCCAAGACCGTTTACAACGGCACCGTGGAGCTCGTGGACGTTACCATCGTCAGCATCATCCCTTCGCTGATCACCGTCGACAATCTCGAGTTCTCCCTTCCTAAGGAAGAGACCACCGTTACCGCCAAGGTGCAGTACAGCGGAGATAATCTCGACTTCTCTTCCAACGCAGGCTGGCTCAGCGTAAGCAGCATCTCCCGCGTTGCCGATACCACCTTCGTGAACATTCACGCAAGCGCCAACACCGAGGATACCCGCAAGGGCGTCATCACCCTCAAGTCCACCAAGGGCGAGGCTGTTACCGAGGTCAACATCGACGTGACCCAGGCTTCCGGCCTCTCCGCATATCCTCTGCCTTACAACGATCCTCTTACCGACGGATTCGGTGCATGGGAGGTCGAGGTAGTGACTCCTTTCGAAGGTGTCGAGAACATCTGGACCAACAGCAGTTCCTACGGAATGGTCGGCAAGGTGACAGGCAAGGGAGTTTCCGAAGCCAGCGTCATCAGCCCCAACATCGACCTTACCGGTGCCAAGAACCCTGTCCTTACTTTCCAGCACGCCCAGAGGTTTGCAGGCAATGTAGATAACGAGTACACCGTATATGTCACCACCGACAACGGCGCCAGCTGGACCCAGGTCCTCGTTCCCGTCTATTCCGAGGGTAAGAACTGGAGCTATGTCGCTTCCGGACAGATCAGCCTCGCAAGGTTCACCGGCGGCCTCGTTAAGATCAAATTCACCTACAAGAGCACCGCAGATGCATATGGCACCTGGGAGTTCAAGGACGTGAAGGTCGAGGATGTGGCCGATGCTAGCTACAAGAACATCGCCGAGATCGACAACGCTGCCGCTGCCACCGAGGCCAGCTTCAAGGCCGAACTTACCGACGCAGTCGTCAGCTATGTCAATGGCAACAATGCGTTCATCCAGGATGCTACCGGCGGCGTACAGCTCTACAAGAGCGGCCACGGCCTCAAGGAAGGTGACGTCATCAGCGGAACCGTTACCGGTAAGATCAAGCTCTACAACGGCTTCGCAGAGCTTACCGACATCAACGTCAGCGCTGCTACCGTTACCGCAGGCGAGGCTCCCGCAGCCACCGTGCTCACCATCGACAAGCTCCTTGCCAGCTATCTGCGCCAGCAGAACCGCAAGGTCAAACTCGAAGGCATAACCATCGATCCCGCTCTTACCACCTCGAACCGCAACACTACCGTAAAGCAGGGCGAGAGCAGCATCGCAGGTTATTCCCAGGTCAAGAACAAGATCGAAATCGCTGCCAATACCGCAGGCGACCTCGTCTGCTGGCCTACCCGCTACAATGCAAATCTGCAGGTGGGTATCTGGGATGCCGCACACTTCACCGCGAAGTAATACGGATATATACTTCTGATCGAATCGGCCGGGCGTCAAGCGCTCCGGCCGATTCCTTTTTTTGCTTTATTCGGAGGGAATAATTATATTCGCAGTCCGCAAGAAATTGTTTTACAACAAATTAATAGAACTAAAACACTTAATCATGAGAATCAGATCCCTTCTGGTCTTTGCAGCAGCGGCTGCTCTCATCCTCTCCGGATGCGAAAAGACCAATGAAAAACCCAGCCCCGCAGAAATCACCCTCAAGAGCGAGGCTACAATCGGCATCCCCTCTGCCGAAACCACCAAGACCATTACATTCGTCGCCAACCGTGACTGGACAGCTACCGTTTCGGAAGAGGCCCAGAGCTGGCTCAGCGTGGCTCCTGCCAGCGGGAAAGCCTCCGACAAGGAGCAGAGCGTAACGGTAAGCGCCGCCGCCAATACCGAGGCTGAGCGCTCCGGCAGCGTGACCATCTCCATCATGGATGGTGGCAAGGTGGCCGGAACCAAGTCCGTCACCGTAACCCAGCAAAACGGAATACCTCCCTTCGTCGATGCGACAGTTGAGGAAGTGCTGGCCGGAACTGCCACCGGCGGTGTCATCGTGGAGGGTTTCGTGATGGCGGCCGGCAATAATGCTTTCGTCATCAACGACGGCGGAGAGAAGAGCCTCTATGTGTTCGGAAAGAACGTCGCGGCTCCCGCTGCTCGCACCAAGGTGAAAGTGCAGGGCAAGGTCGCAACCTACGGCGCTACAAACCTCATCCAGCTTACCGAAATCGAAGTCTCCGAATCTACCAAGGACTTCAATATCACCACTCCTACTCCCAAGAAACTCGACGCCGCCGCAGTGGACGCTTATGCGGAGAACTGGTCTGAGCTCGTCGCCATCCAGGGCGTACTTAAGAAATCGGGCAACTACCTTAACATCGAGTTGGGCGGCGAAAGGATGGGATCCATCGTAGCTAGCCCCGGCAACGATGCCCTGGTAGATGGCAAGACCTATGGCATCATAGGATTCTTCGGCGGGGTGAGCGGAAGCTCTACCAAGTACTTCAACGTCCTTCCTGCCGTCATCTCCGAGATCGATACCAGGGAACCCTGCGTGAGGATCTTCGAGGATGCAGGATACAAGATGGAAGACTATACCCGCGTCGAAATCGAGTGGACTCATAATGGATACTGGAACTCCACCGACGGCACCAACCACTCCAAGATCATCACCGGCCAGGACAACTCCAGCCAGTTCGCTGCCACCCAGCAGTTCCACAGGAGCAAGCTTCCCGTAGGCTCCGTCCTTGTAATCCAGGGCGGCACCGCGGAGGTGGCCAACGGATGGATGTACCGTCCCGATGCCTGGCAGGAGAAGGGAAAGAAGAACTCCGGCAAGCGCCCCGATAACGTTACCGGCAAGGCTAGCCCCGTAGTCGTCGTGGACGATGCTTGGTGGGGGACCTCATTCTACTACAGGGCCTTCAATGTGGCCCGCGTAGGCAATCCCAACCTTACCGAAGCACAGCAGGAAGAACTTGAGCACGTATTCGGCATATTCATCCCCAAACCTCTTGCTTCGACCGATGACATGCTCCGCAAGGGTGGCTACGACCCTGCCAACTTCACCAAGCTGGAATTCACCTACACCAAGGACGCTTTCTACAACTCCACTTCTGACACCAACTCCAATCTGGTTACTACAGGCGGCAATGTGGTACAGTTCGTGGCCACCAGCATAGTCGAGAAAGCCCAGATCCCCAACGGCTCGGTCATCGTGGTCAACTATGGCTATCAGTACCGTCCCGAGGGATGGCAGACGCTTGGTACCAAGAATACCGCCACCCGTCCCGCCAACGTCGGCAACAACGTGGTAGTCGTGGATGATGCCTGGTGGGGCAACTACAACTACAGGGCGTTCAACCTTGCCAAGTTCGGCAATCCCAGCATGACGGAAGCTTCCGAAAGGGATGCCGTGATTGCTGCCTTCGCAGTTTACGTTCCCAAGAACTAATCTGCATAATCGCTATAATCGGCGCAGTCTCACTCGGGGCTGCGCTCTTTTTTTGTTTTATTCCGAAGGAATAATTATATTTGAAAGTTTAACCAGTGTTTGAACAACAAAACAGAATAAATTAATAACGCATTATGAAATTCAGATCAATTCTGGCCATTGCGGCCCTCGCCGTATTATCGTTTACGGCTTGCGAAGAAACAGAGAGTCTTGGCGAGGCCAAGGTTTCTGTTACTCCTTCGGAGGTATCATTAGATGCTACAGGAGAAAAGTCCGAGGTCGTTGCTCTCACTGCGACCCGTGACTGGCACATAGAAAACACCCCTGAATGGGTGGTGGTAAATCCCTCTTCCGGGAAAGCTTCCACCAGTGAACAGACTGTAACCATTTCAGTCGACCCCAACAAAGGCAATGACCGTGAGGACGATATCATCTTCACTATCGGTCTTGCAAAGGCTTCTTTACATGTGAAGCAGGCTGGAGAAGCCGGTGAACTTAAGAAAGGCAGCGGCACCCTCGAGGATCCGTACAGCGTGGCAGGTGTAATCGAATACTGCCAGAGCCTTGGTGCAGATGTACAGAGCCCGAACAATGTCTACATCCAGGGCACCATCGCTTCTGTGTCCACCACATATGAAGCCAGCGGTACCTATGGCAATGCCACGTTCTACATTGTAGATAACGAGGGGGATACCGACCAGTTCTATGTATTCCAGACCCTCTATCTCGGCAACCGTAAATGGAAGTCCGGCGACACCGATGTGAAGGTCGGCGACAAGGTTATCATCTGTGGCAAGGTCGTAAACTACAAGGGCAATACCCCCGAGACAGTCAGCAAGGGCGGCAGCTTTGTCTACTCCCTAAATGGTGTGACCGAGGGTACCGTTGAACCCGAGGATCCCAGCAAAGTGGAGCAGATTACCTGCGCACAGTTTATCGAGAAGGCCGATCCCAACACCACCTATCGTCTTGTTGGCAAGGTAACCTCTTCTGTCAATACTACTTACTGTTCGTTCGACATGAACGACGGCACAGCAACGGTTGTTGTCTGGACCGTGAACAACAAGGACGAGTGGAAAGACAAGGTAAAGAAGGATGGCACTGTTACCGTGCGCGGCAAGTATCTCAAGTATGAGAAGGATGGCAACGTTAAACATGAGATGGTGGATGCCTATATCGAGAAGTTCGAAGAAGGCGCAGCCGTCGATTACAACAACGCTCCTGCAAAGACCATAGCCGAATTCATCACCGCCGCAGACAAGACCACCTACTACAAACTTACCGGCGTGGTCAGCGGATTCAATGCCAACTACTGCAGCATGGACATTACCGACGCTTCCGGCAGTATCTATGTTTACAGCGTGGCCAACAAAGATGAGTGGTCCTCAAAGATTTCCAATGGAGGCACCGTGGTGCTTGCCGGACAGTACGACTACTTTGCTTCAAAGTCCCAGCATGAGGTTGTGAACGCATACATCCTTTCCTTCACCGAAGGTCAGGGTGGCGGAGAAGCCAAGGGCAGCGGCACACTGGCCGATCCTTTCAATGCCGACGGAGCCGTGGCATATGTCAAGGCTAATGGCGACAAGGAAAGCACCGACGACGTCTATGTCAAGGGCAAGATCTCTTCAATAAAGAACACCTTCGACTCCGAGCATGGTACCGCTATCTTCAACATCTCCGAGGACGGTTCCGCCACAGCCACCCAGTTCACCGCATACAGCGTGTATTACCTTGGCAACAGGGCATGGGAAGATGGCGACGCCCAGATCGCCGTTGGCGACGAGGTTGTACTCTGCGGAAAAGTGACCTGCTATAACGGAACCTACGAAACTTCCAGCAAGAAGGCCTATGTTTACTCCATCAACGGCAAGACATCCATCGAGCAGACTGCTGTTTTCGGAGTGGAGAAGACTGAAATCAGCGTGGGTGCATCTGCTACCTCCGCCACTATCAATGTGACCGGCAATGTGGCTTGGACCGCAAGCAGCTCCGATGCCACCGTGACCCCCGAAGCCGGCACCGGCAAGGGCGCAATCACCGTCACATTCGCTGCCAACGAATCCACGGAGGCCGCCAAGACCTATACCGTAGTTGTCAGCACAACCGCTGACGTGGCCACCAAGAGCTATACCGTTAAGATTGCCCAAAGCAAGGCGAGCACCGCAGGAGAAGAGGTTACCGTCACGTTCGACAAAACCAAGCTTGCAGCAGCTGCTTGCAACGGAACCGAGGTCAAAATGGATGACGTAATCTCCTTCACCAACAGCAGCGATTATGGCACTACTGCGGTTACCGAGCTACGTATTTACAAGGGTAAGAAATTTACAGTCACTGCGACAGGTAAGACAATTACAAAGATAGAGTTTACCTGTACTGCGAGTGGAACCACAAAACAAGGCCCCGGATGTTGGGGTGCAGGTGCCCCGAGTGGCTATTCATACTCTGAAAAGGTGGGAATTTGGACTGGAGAAAGTGCAAGCGTAGAGTTTACAGCTACCGATAATCAGGTTCGTATTGAAGAACTTAAGGTGACCTATAAATAGTAATTTGATATTTTCCCTGGAAAAGACCAACCGCTTATGTTCACGAGAATCACCATTTCGCTCGCATTGGCCATCGCGTTTCTAGCCGCGGTGGCCTCTTGCCAGCCTGCCGCAGACCCTGTCGACTACGATGCGACGGTGGTCCCCAAGAGCAGCGTCGCCGACAGTGACGATGGTTTTACTTACGTTACAGTGACGGCCAAGGGCGAGTGGACGATTGAATTGCAGTATCCTTCGGAAGGCCCCGGGGACTGGGCCGTGATGGACCCCTCCAGCGGTAACGGCAGCAAGACGGATGTCCGCATCCGTTACAGCCAGAACGAAGAGGATGATGCCAGAACGGTGACGCTCCTTTTGTTCTCCGAAGGCAGGCAGGTGCACTCCGCGACCTTCACCCAGAACGCCCCCATCGACCACGATGCGACGCTGATCCCCAGGAGCAACGTCGCCGACAGCGACGACGGTTTTACTTACGTTACAGTGACGGCCAAGGGTGAGTGGACGATTGAATTGCAGTATCCTTCGGAAGGCCCCCGTGACTGGGCGGTAATGGATCCGGCCAGCGGGAACGGCTACAAGGGGGATGCCCGCATACGTTACAGCCAGAACGAAGAGGATGATGCCAGAACGGTGACGCTCCTTTTGTTCTCCGAAGGCAGGCAGGTGCACTCCGCGACCTTCACCCAGTTCGGGCAGGCCCCCCAGACATCCACTTCGGACGGATACGACACCACCACCGCAGGCTGGCTTGAACTCCCCGAGACCAAGGCCGGAGACGGCTGCGTCTTCCTCCCTCACGACATGGAGGGAAAGAAGTATCTGAACAAGACTCAAAGCGGCGTGCGCAACTGGTCCTGCTACTGGTGCTACGATGAACATCTGTCCCAATGGGTAGCATATCCGCTTAATACTAGTCTTGCCGGTAATCAGAAATTCGACTACTTGTGGGGTTTTGATCCGCTTCTTCCTTCCAGCATGCAACCGAATATTACACAACATTCCTATGGTGGATACGGCTTTGATGGGAAGAAATGGAATCGTGGTCACCAGTTGCCTCGGGCCGATCGTCAGGTCACTCAGAAGTCTGTGGCATCTACATGTTATCCTACTAATATGACTCCCCAAGACGGATCTTTCAATTCCGGGATATGGGTGAATTTGGAGAATGCGGTTCGTAATTTTGCCGGAAGGTCCGATACCCTGTATGTCGTTACAGGATGCATGTGGAATGAGTCAAAGAAGTATACTCAACCATATTCTGATACTCAGTTTGCTGTCAAGGTACCGAATGCATATTTCAAGGCATTGTTGTTCAGATCAATTTATAACCCTTCAGGAAAGTACTATATATACGCAGACGAAACCAAAGGCTTCATGGCCGTCGCGTATTACATCCCGCACGACACGAGCATTTCGGGCAAACCTTACAATGACTATCAGATAACTGTTGACCGACTGGAAGAAATAACAGGTATAGACTTCTTTGTCAATCTCCCTGGCCAGATAGGTGAAGACCTTGCCAGGAAAGTCGAATCTGAAGTAGCCTCTTTTTGGAAATAAAATCAACCTGAAAAAATGAAAAGATACATTTACATCCTGATTGCCGTCCTGCTCGTCGCAGCCCCATGGAGGGCCGATGCGGCGAAGCACCGCAGCTACGTGATAGGATTCTACAACCTCGAGAACCTTTTCGACACTGTCCACGACGAGGGCAAGAACGACTACCAGTATCTGCCCGACGGACAGAACCAGTGGACCGAGGCAAAATATGCCAAGAAACTCCATAACATGGCTACCGTGATCCGCGCCATGAAGGAAGACAACGGGGCATGGCACGCAGTGCTCGGCGTATCCGAAATCGAAAACCGCCATGTGCTGGAAGATCTCGTTTCGCAGCCCGAAATCGAAGAGGCCAATTACCAGATTGTCCATTACGACGGTCCCGACCGCCGCGGCGTGGATGTGGCTCTTTTCTACAAGCCGGAAATCTTCAAGCTCATCGCAAGCGAATCCATCCCCTTCACCTTCGAGCCTTCGCGCATCGACTGGAGCGAATGGACACAGGAAGAGAAAGACAACTTCCGCACCCGTGACGTGCTCATGGCGCGCGGGACCATCGACGGCGAGATGTTCGCATTCTTCGTGGCCCACCTTCCTTCCCGCCTGGGCGGCAAGGGAGCCGACCTCCGCCCCCGCGGAGCCGAAATCATCTACCAGCGTGCAATGGAACTCCAGAAGGAATTCCCCGGCATCAAGATAGTCGTGATGGGAGACATGAACGACAACCCCACCGACATCAGCATGACCGACTACATGCGCGGCAAGGAAAAGATTGACGAGGTGACCGACGAGGACTTCTTCTCTCCTTTCCTCAGCATGCTCAAGGCCGGATTCAGTTCGCTGTACTATCAGGGAGGCGGCAATATCTACGACATCATACTCGTCAACAATGCCGTCGCCAATGCATCGAAAGGCACATTCCAGATCCAGCCCATAGTGCAGAAGAAGTACTACGGCCGCGTATTCAGCAAGCCTTTCATGACGAATCAGAGCGGCCAGTACAAGGGAACCCCTCTCCGCACTTTCTCCGGCGGCGCTTTTGTCGGCGGATACTCCGACCACTATCCGACCTATATAGTCATTAAAAAATAGATTCTCCGCCGGCACCGGTCGGTTCAGAATGACAACCAATAGAATATGAAAAGAATAATACTATTTCTGACAGCCATCCTGACGGGCATTGCGCTGAGCGCACAGCC
>Ga0256407_10002310_pt1 | contig 36857 bp, 36 predicted proteins | sample RumenRJG_04DNA_FD_193489 | JGI IMG/M metagenome (GOLD analysis project Ga0256407, IMG submission 193489) | Bovine rumen microbial communities from Lethbridge, Alberta, Canada - RJG_04 | ecosystem: Host-associated > Mammals > Digestive system > Stomach > Rumen | place: Canada: Alberta...
TGGATACGTTCATTGAGTGGCGCCAACAACTCGAAGAACGCTGCGATGAGATCATCCAGAAGAACTTAGAAGCATGGCGACTTTTTTTGGATACCAAGACTATCGAAAGGATCGATAAGGAAATCCCCAAGTATGAAAAGTGGCTAGCGGAAACGGAAGCGGAAATCCTAGAGAAGAGCGTCAGGAAATGATATCAGCAGCGGCTGTGATATCAGCCTCTTCCGTTAACTCCGCTATATAAGTCGCCAACGTGTTAACACTTCTACCCATCAAACTAGCCAACGCAACAGGGCTGGCACCTTCAGTCTGAACATAAGCAACCATAGATACAGAGCGAACAACGGGCTATGAACGTCCAGCAACTCATCAAGCGCATCATCATTATACGTCCAACCACCCTTACCGGTAACCACAGTAACCCTAGACAGGAAGTACTTCTTCATCATTAGTTAATGCAATAACTACGTAGAACATCTATTCCATCAGCGTTTCCAACGATTATATTTTATTCAGTGCTGGCGACAGTGCTTTTTATCAAAAATATGTTTTATAACATAAAAATTTTTTTTCACTTTTTGAAATTCAAAGATATTTATAAGTAAACAGGATAAAATGCTTGAACTATTATTTATATTAACCATGTACCTGATCATCGCTCAGTACTGCAACCTACGACGTAGTATGGTGCAGATATACGACGATATACACCGTATAATACGGGCTATTATGATCACCACCGCAAAAGGTACCGGCAGGCTATTCGGACTAATAATATCTTTATTCAAAAACGGAAAGTAATGGTATACAAAGACAAAGAGTACTTCGATAAGATGGAGGATTACAACTACGAGATGTTAACATACTTTAACAATGACCAGCACATATTCGCAGAACTGGATCGAACCGAGTATATGGCTTGTATCGACGCGTCAGGAACGTCTAAGGGAGGCTGTAAAGCGTACATCGAGACCAAGGCTAGAACCGGCATTACAAGCGGCTATGACGACATATTCATCGAGAGTAAGAAGGTGGCGTACCTGACACTGTCTTACATGGTAGACGGATATATACCCATATACCTTAACTTCATGGACTACGTAGACGGCTTCGATTATACACTGGATCTATTACCTCATACGATCATGGTATGGCGTCTGGACAAATTGAACAAGTGGGACTATATTCCGTATGTACCTACCAAGAGCGGTGGCTATAAGAAAGTACAAGTACAGGAACGCTTCTGCTTATTTAAGAGCGACGCAACCGTATACCGCCTGCAGAACAATAAGACATACAGAATGGAAACGACAGATGGTATCAGATGCGACAAATAAATATCTGCAATGGCTGGAAAGAAACTACGAAGGGCAGAAGAAAAAACTGCAATCCTACTGTCTGTCTTCCGGGATCACATGGGATGAGGACGTATATTCGGACACGGCACTGAAGATCTACGAAAAGATAGATAAGAAAGGCATGATAGATACCAGCGATAAAGGGTTTGAAAACTATCTTTTCAAGGCTTTTAAGACCAATATACTACGGGAGCGGCAATACGCTAGGAACGCGTTAAACGATGACAATTATGATGGAGAGGTAGAGCAGATATATGATGACTGGTACAACAGAGAAAACGACGCTGAAATTGAGAAACTGAAGAAGGATCTGTGGATAGACTACTCAACGCTATATCTTCTGCATAAGGTGGAAGAACACTTCGATGACGAACACTGCTACGTATTCAGAATGAAGTATCTAATGCCAAAGATGACGTATAAGAAACTTGGCAAAAAGACGGAGATAAAGAACATCAGGCAAAAGGTTGCGGACGTCAAGCATTGGCTGCAGGACAACGTATCAAAGGAAGAAATAAAGAAAGCATTTATAAATAAATACGGCAATATTCTTAATTAATATATGTTAACAATGATGATATATAGAGCGTTAGAGATACTGATATCGGTAGTATTATTCTTTTCGTTAAAGTATATCGTATATTATATAACGGAACGGATAATACCTTTCCCTAGTTGGTTAGACTACAAGCCCTACGCATGTGGCAAATGTCTAGGCTTCTGGCTACCAATGGGAGTATATCTTAGTATATTCTATATAGTCGGAAATATAACGGTACCGGCGCTTGGTATCACCTTAACGGTACTGGACACAATAGCGAAAATAATAGATGAGAAAAACAAATATCAATGACAGCAGAACAAATCGAAGCAATTAAAGACTACGAAATGAAGTTAAATCATGGCTACGCTGTAAGAGGCAGCGAAGTAACGGCGCTATATAATGAGGTGCTGAATAAGAATGTAGCCTCTACTAACTGTGGTAGTTGCCTACGTAGACGAGTACAGGAAATGGTAGCAGCGATGCATAAGTACTTAGACGAACTGCAGAAGCAGGAAGAGCAGAAGGTGGAAGAAGTAACGGCTGTAATTGAGCCAGAACCACAGCCAGAGCCTAAACCTAAGAAAGTTAAAAAATCTAAAAAGTAATGCCAATAGCAGCGTTACATAGTAGCAAGGAAGCGAAAGAGGTAAAGAGTCCTATTAATACCGGCGTTAAAGGCAGGGCTGTAACCAATGAGAAGTGGACGAGAGTGGACGCTATCATAGACGAAATGTACTGCGACGCCTGCAATGGAAAGTTGAAAAGCGAGATCGTCGGCAAACTCATGAACGGGCAATACATCAATCAGCGAGGAAACCCGATGAAGCGACGGAACGCAAACTACTACTATTCAGCGATGCTAGGACGCTTAAAGGAAGACTTCGAGGATCGGAAGGATGAAATGCTTGATAGGTTATTTGCCGGCTATTACAACGTGTATCAGGATGCGGTAGAATACGGCGACAGACTATCAGCAATAAAGGCGCTGGACGGTATCACCAAGATCATGGGCTACGGCAATGCCCCGGCTAATGCAATCCAGATCAACGGGAGTAAAGACGGAAGCGTTATGGTAAACTTTGGATTTCCACAACAGACGGAAGAATGACAATTAACTTTGACATACGGCTTACAGATAAACAACAGGAAGCGTATAATATATTACATAGAGATGACTGTCAGTTTTTAATAGCGAGGTGGAGCCGCCAGTGCGGAAAGACTGTGCTGGCGGAATGCTGCCTCATAGAGTATCTTTGTAAGGCTGGAACGTATAACGCGTATATATCGCCAACGTATAGTCAGGGTAGAAAAGTATATTCGGAACTTATAAGTCTGCTGGAAGGTACCGGTATAATAAAGAAGGCTAACGCTAGCGACCTGATGATCGAAAGCGTATACGGATCAACGTTAAAATTTTTCACAATAGCCTCACCAACCAGTATCAGAGGTTATACTATAGACGGACTACTTGTAATCGATGAGGCGGCGTACTTCCCTGTACAACTACCAAATGGAGAAGATCCTTATTACAATGTGATATTCCCTATCGTTAAAGCCAGAAAACCTAAAGTGCTGTGTATATCTACGCCATGTGGAAAGCAGGGCATGTTCTTCGATCTGTGGTGTAAGGCGGAGGCTGGAGAAAAAGGTTATTACTGCATAAAGGCTAGTATATACGACGACCAGTTAATACGGAAGGAAGATATAGAAGAACTGAAAAGAAACTATCCGCCTCTAGCATGGGCGCAGGAGTTCGAGGTTGAATTTTTGGACAACGCCCTTACAGTATTTCCAGACTTCGAAAAACGCTTTGACATCGATACGTATTCTGGTGGCAAATGCTGGTGCGGAATAGATCCTTCTTCGGTGGGTGAAGACAATACGATATTAACGTTTGTTAACGAAAGGAATGAAGTAAAGCAGTATAAGATTGACGGTGCGCTGGATGCTAAATATGCGCAGATAGCGGGACTCATTAACAAATACAATCCGGTATCAACGTATATAGAAAGCAACAGTATAGGCGAGGTTATGGCGAATGAGATAAGGAAGCAACTGTTAAAAAAATCTAATTTTAAAACTTTTGCAACGACCAATGAAAGTAAGAAGGATTACATATCACTTATAGCCGTAGCGATAGCAAATGGTGATATACACTTCGAGCGGGATAACAGGCTATTATATTCTGAGTTATCTACGTATACGTTCAAACTGACCAAGACCGGAAACATAACGTATGCAGCAAGAGAGCCGTTCCATGATGACACGGTGAGCAGTCTGGGTATCGCCTTACAATGTAAGGAAGACAATAAATATATAACCAAGAATAATATAAATTACATAATATCTAATAACGGATGGATACACTAATTGAGGTTGAGAAAGACTACGGCGAGTGGACGGTTCCAAGCAAGTGGGCTGACGTTACGCTGAAGCAGATGCAGGAGATCGAAAGTTACTACGACGGAAAGGACGCAGAAGACTTCGACGTCAGAGAAGTGCTGCAGATATTCTGTAACAAAACAAAGGATGAGGTGGATGAATTACCGATTGAGTTCACAGAAAAGATACTACAACATTTAACGTTTATTAACAACGAGAAGTTGGAATATGGCGAGCCGAAGAACAGCGTAGAAATAGACGGAGAAGTATATAGTATACACTACGAAAACCAATTAAGGACTGGCGAATATGTAGCCGTAGACAGCGTAATCAAAGACGACAAACACAACTACGCCGGTATACTGGCTATCTTATGCAGGAAAGAAGGAGAAGTATATGATAGCCGATTTGAGAATGAAGTGTTACCTAGCCGAGTTGAAATGTTCGAAAATATCAGCGTAGTTAAACTGTTGCCGCTTGTAAGTTTTTTTTTCGAATTATCGCTGCTCTACATGAACAATTCCCGATTGTATACAGCGGCGGAGGAAGCAATAAACCTCATAGCGCAGGATATAACGAGTTCCAAACGAAATGGGGCTTTATGGCGACGCTATATGCTCTGGCGGGTGAAGAAATTACAAAGGTCTCTACAGTCTATCAAACATACTTAATGGATACGCTGCAGTTCTTAACCTACATGATTGAGAAAGGCAAGGCTGATGAGGAAGAAGATAAGTTTCAGGACCAAATGAGAAAGGCGAGAAAGGGTAGGTGATCTACCCTTTTTTAGTCAGTTAAAATATGTTAATTAAAAATATCAAAGATGATAAAGGATCTAGTAAATATAATCAAGGACGTATGTCTAAGGCATCGAGGTGTTAGAACGTTCAGATATCAATCTGGTATTTACAACAACGCTCAGAATAACTATAAGCCGTTCCAGATATATTTGGACGATGTCAGTTACCATAACCTGAATATCACTACGAATATCTTCACAGTTGAGTTCAATATGTATATCTTATCACAACCTTCAAAGGATAAGGACGGTATCTTAGAAGTACAAGACGCTGCGTATACGATTGCTGCGGATATAGTAGCGTATTTGGATATCAACTATACCGGAGTACTATCGATGCATGACTACGCCATATTAACGCTCTCACATTACAGCGATGATGATAGCGCAGGAGTAAGATTAAGCATAACACTAGAAACGCCTTCGCCTGTTAATCTATGCGACCTAGATGATAACTTCAACGACGAACCGTATGAGGAAGAGCCGGATGCCGAAATAACTGTTGATATCAAACCGCTTCCGGAGTTAAGTGATATAAAGAAAATAACATTGCCAAAGGGCTGCTCTAGAAATTGCCGATAATGGAATTAAAGGACGCGTTACAGGAGTTGGCTGACGCTATTAAAGCCGAAATAATCAGGCGTATGCACAGCGGCGTAGGCGTTAACAACAGGATCGGTAGGAATACGCTTATAGGCAGTAATCTAGAGAAGTCTGTAAGCGTAACCACAAGCGCTACTGATACGATCGTATTTGAGATTGCTGACTACTACGAATACGTAGTACAGGGACGAAAAGCCGGCTGGAAGAATAGACCACCAAAGCCACCCGGTATTATCTACGGAATAACCAAATGGGTGAGAAGTAAGGGTATACGTTTTGCCAATTGTACAGAGACGCAGACCGTATGGTATGTGTTGGAGGCGCTGGAGGTACGGGATATAGAGGCTAGACCTTTCATAGAGTCAGGACAGTTAAATAACGAAGATCCTTCTAAGATACTCACCTTCTTAGACGAGTACTGGGACGAGTGGGCTGATGCGGTATTTAAGTTAATAACCAATAAACTAGATAGATATTTTTAATATAATATATGGCAACTATTAAAATAAACGGACAGACGGCGCCTAGCAACATGCTATGCCTTTCCGACAGTTACAACATACTGGAGTACAGCGGAAGCGTAACCGGTACTAACGCTGAGGTGCGTCTTAATATAAGCAGTCTTACAAGCGGAAGCCCTGACTATTACCTGACGATATTAGATGAGACAATCACTTCTACGGCAGAGGTTTCAAACACAACCAATAAACGCTTCTACGTAGGCACCAATGCAAGTACCGCGTATTACATAGCAAGAGCGCTACGGTGCTGCGATAGCCTGAACGCTGACTGGAATATATATAACCAGAACACTCAGGTAATATTAAAGGCGAAAACGATAGGCAAAAAGATATCCGCTGCAGATATCACCAATAACATGAATATCACACCCGCTATTACAGCAGGAACGTCTTCTGCGTTATACGGTGGTATGGTTAATCTAAGACTGTCAGGAGATACCGGAACTGTAGAATTACAGAAGAACGTAGTTGATAATTTTACATCTTTTAACATTTCTCCGACAATCGCTTCATTTGCCGAGCCGGGTAAGATAAAGCCGTTTACTACAAGACTTTCTACCGTAGACAATACAGGAGCGTATACCGAGTTAATGAACGGAACTACGAACTACGTTACATACGGTTACGTAGCCAATAACAGCGAACCTTATTTGGCTACTACACCTAAGATATTAGCGAACATGCTAAATGGCAGCGATATCATAACGTATTACACTTACACCAATGTAATACCGTTTACTGTATTATACAGTACCGGAAATACTGAATATACGTGGAGAATGTACAACAGCAGGATGACAAGAATACAGTCTGGTACTACCTCAATAACGGGAGGAGTGGACAAGCAGATGATGGATCTTCAACTGACTTTGCCTAATGGCTACTTCACCAGTACTTTCCATGTCTATATCATATACGGGCAGAATACGCTGATGATGGACGTTATCAAGCCGCTGACAATGGCTGACAGTCACACAAGAGTATACTGGAGGAATGAGTATGGCGGCATATCATACTTCGACTTCACAGGAGCAAGATCGGAAGCGAACAATGTATCGCTGGAAACATACAATAAGAACTTCTACGACTATTACAGAACAAAAGACAGAGCGGAGAAGATACCTTACAGCAACGGCAATGAAAAAGAGGTAACGGTCAAGTCACACCTGATGACTAAGAACGCAAGATATATAGCCGAGTCTCTTATTAACAGCAAGATAGTATGGCTGCAAAGAGCGACGATAAAGGACTATATCCTGCATAAGTCTATTGACGTAACGGAAGTGGATCAAAATAAAGGTCTATTTGAAATAACTTATACTTACACTTATAGTTTATGATAACTGATAAGCACTATATAGCATTATATATCAACGATCAACTGGCTGAATTAAAGAGCAGCGGTAGTCTAGGTATACGCCTAAATAACGTACTGTTCAATCCTGAAAATACTAAAACTACTCAGGCTAGTTATTCTTTCACTTTCGGTTTGCCTTCAACGCCTACAAATGACGCTATACTTAATCATGCCAATAACATCGATAAGTTAAATAAGTTTAACGTCAGGTATAACGCCAGACTATACGCCGATGAGGTTCTGGTATTCGAGGGCAGTATTATAGTGAAGGGCTATAACCACACTACGAAGGAGTATCAATGTAATCTGGTATCAAAGAAAATATATAGTCTTGATGAGATATTCGGTGATATGAAATTAACCGACATTGAGTGGACGGAACCTTTCTTAGGTGCTGATACAATCAACGCGGTTAACGCGTCAGGGAGTAGCAAGTATTACTTTCCGTTTGTAAGTTATGGAGCCTTCCAGAAAAATCCTACTACATGCGACGACGTAGGTTGTGAGTATACGAGCAAGTTTACAATCGATGAGTATTCAAAGTTCTGGTTGGAAACGTTTTATCCTTCGCTTAATACGCTGGAAGTCATTAAGAGAGCGTTTGAGCAAAAGGGCTATATGGTTGGAGGTACGGCTTATAAAGATCCAGTTATCAGCAATATATATCAATCAGTTAATTTGGCTGACGGTCAACAGCCGGAGTACAATCTTGGCGACTATAGATTTGGTGTTGTAAATCTGGACTTTACTTTTAACAACACAGCCGAAGACAGCGGAGAGTGGATGCAGGATTTGTCTTATCCGTATCTAAGAGTGGATCCGACCAGCGATCAGTCTGTAAGTACTAAGTACAACTACCAGACGGTAGATATATGGAACGTCTTGGACAGTACAAGCAATACAGGAAGCAGCATAGATAATTTATCTAGCCCCAATTATATTTATCAACCCGGAGAGCATTTGTTCGTGGCACCTCATTCAGGCTGGTATAAGATTAATTTGCGAGCCGATATAACGTTAAATAATGCCGGTACTACCTTCAATTCAGTTGGTTATTACAATAACGGCGACTGCGACAGTACGATACCAGAGTCAGGTATGGCGTTCACCAGAGATATTGACGAAGACTGCCCTATTGAAGTACAGTTGGTGAGGAACTATGATGGTAACGCAGAGTTGATCAAAGGCAAATGGAACGTCAGGTATTTATCAGGTGATAAGAACGAAACCGGATTTACACAACATGGATGCGGGTTTACAAGCAATACGATACCTAACAAGTATGAGTGGAAAACAGAATTCCCGCATGAGGAACTATGGAGCGCTTTTCCGCCTACTGAGACTGCTACAATTATGGAGAAGAGCATAGATCAGGCTACGATTATTCAGCGGAACTATGCAATGTATGGCGGCTTCACAGAAAGAGCGCCAGAGGGGATTAGAAGACTGAGCAGGCAGCGCCCTATTTCAGCAAGTACTACTGGTTACATGACAGCGAACGGTAATACGATGCCTTATGATCAGGCGGTGAGTGAAGCGTTTATATGCGGTTTTTCTTCTTGGAAAGCGTCTAAGCAGCCTTCCGGTAATTCTGCCTACTACGGTACCGTCAGCGTACAGAAGAATGGCTATAGTTGGAGTAAGGCGAATATAATTAAGAACGAGATATTTGCCAATGTAGCCGGACTGGACTATGTAGATAACAATGATAATGTAAGCGCTACTACGTATGCGTCTAACACGTGGTCTGGAGCGCCTGACAATTTTGCGGAAGTATACGCTCATAACGGAGCGCTAGACGAGTTGAACGGACAAGTTGAATGTTGCGTATGGCTAAATAAAAACGATATACTGGAAATACTTCTGCTGCAGCGTCACTATAATACAAGTAGAGGCGAAGGAAAGAAATATACAGTTAACGCTACTGGACACTTCGAACTGAGGGCTATAGACGATAAGAGTTATGATGAAATGATAGCCAAAGGCTATAACTATAATACGCTTGTACAGTACTCACCTTATCTTGATATGACTCAATGGTTGAACGAGGAGGAGAAGGTAAGCGACTGGATAGAAAATATTCTTACGGCTTTTAACTTACAGTTAACGCAGAATGGTAACGCAGTTGAAATAGATACCAATAGAGGGCAGAGGAAGAGCATCACTAATTATATTGACATCGACGACAGGGCAAGCGAAATCGACGCTAAGACAAGCATGATAGACTACCCTAGAAGTATGTCAGTGCAGTATAAGATAGATACCGAAGAATGGGGTTTTGAGCGAACCGTACCGCAGGAATATATCAACCTGAAGAACTGGTATGAATACGGCGACAGCGGATTTACTACGGTAAGAATGTCTAATGACAGTTATAATACCAAGGAAAGTAATACTACTACGCAGTTTAGTTATACTTACTACGATGATTTTACAAGCGGTGATACGAAGACGTTTAATATACCGGTGATTGAGAAATCAGAGTTTATGGCGGACGGATACAATTATGAAGAAGCCATGAAGCATGATGGTTACGGACTAACGCAACGCTTCTGGTTTAGACAGGAACCTACAACCGACTGGGTGAAACTGGCTAGTTATAGAAAGCCGCTGGTGGGACAAGATCCGTTTGAGAAGGTTTATCTAACGCTGCCTGTTAACGTATTTAACGAAGTAAATCTGTCTTACAAGGACACGGAGAAAAGTCTATTAACCGAGTATTTTAACTACGTACCGTTATTATCTTCTAACTACGTAGAGGTGGAAGTATATTTAACACCGCAGGAATACGAACAAATTAAATGCGGAGCAAAGGTACGATACTGTAGTGATATATACTGGGTATCTGAAATAAGCGGGTATGATCCAAGCGGGTTAAATAAGACCGGTTTAAAACTAATCAAGCAAGTTTAATATGTTTATTAAAAATAGTTAAAAATGGCTGCTAACGGAACTAAAGTTTATAATATCAAGATCAATGGTTTGGATGAGAGCGTCAAGGTGGTGGACGCTCTTATTACAAAACTGGATACCTTACAGCAACGGATGGAGAAGATATCTTCAATGGGCGTCAAGTTGAACAGCGGAGGCGGTGGTGGCGGCGCAACGCTGCAGGAACTTTCCGCCGAAGATAAGTTGTTTAACAGTATCTACAATACCGAAACAAAGATAGAAGAGGCTAGAAACCAGAACTATCAGTATCTGGTTAAAATCAAAGACGAGTTAAAGCAAGTTACGGTCGAGCAGAAGGCTGCCGCTGCCGGAAGCAAACTGGACGACAACGCGTACAATTTGAATACGATGGAAGGCATGAAGGCGAAGTTAAAAGATCTTAAAGCCTTAATGCAAACAACAGATACTGGATCTACTCTATTCAGCCAATTATCAAATGAAGCAAATGATCTAACGAACAAGTTAAAGGCAATAGAGAGTGAATACGGTCAGTTTGGCAGAAATGTAGGTAATTATTCGAGTGCTCTAAGTGGGTTGACTGAAATTACTGTAAAGGTAGGTGATGTTGAAAGATCGTTTAAAAACGCAAGACAAGCGTCAGCGACTTTAAAAAATGAATTAAAGGCGCTTGGAAACCAAGGAAAGATAAACACAAAAGAGTATAGGGACTTATTTAATGCTTATTCCGAGTTTCAGAGGAAATCATCCGGTATATCAGCAGGAATGGCGCAGATGATGAACGCAATGCAGTCAATATCCTCTATCGCATCAATAGGTGGTGGTTTGGGTGCTTTGTTTGGCGACAAAAACAATGATATACAGAAGACCATACAGCGTTTACTGGCTTTGCAATCTGTTTTAACAGGCGTTAACGGTTTGATTAAGCAAATGCAAACGCAGAAGGGTTTGGGTACCGCTATTGCATCAGGAAGCGCAGCCGTGGACAAGTTTGTCGCAAAGATCACCGGAGCAAAGGTAGCCGAGGAAGGTTTGACGATGGCGACAAATGGCGCTACAAAGGCTGTAAGAGTTTTCTCTACGGTACTCAAAGGCGTTGGTATAGGTTTGATACTAGCCGCTGTTGGCGCACTTATAACCGCCTTCCAGAAGGCAAATAAGGAAATAGCAGAAGGCATATCTAAGACAGACGCGTTTAACGCTTCTATGGAAAACATGAGCAAGACGCTGGAAAGAAGGCTGGACGTCTTAAAGGGTGATTATCTAAGAGGTGCAATAGACGATGAGGAATATCTAAATCAGGAACTTAAATTACAGAACGATTATCTACAGGAAAATATTCGGTTACTGGAAGAGGCGTCAAAGTCTAACTTCTGGAAATGGGCAGCCGGAAGATACGCTACAAGGGGCATTAACGTGGAAGATCCTTTTAAGGACGCCAAGTTAACTGGCTGGGGTGGTACTACAGCCATAACCACAATCAAGCAAGCGAGAGAGGAATGGGAGAAGGCTAACAAGGAAATCAAAAAGGGTACCGGCTTCTGGGACGGTTTGTTTGGCGTCAGCCAGAAAAATCAGGTGGCAGCCGCTAACGTGTTGCTTAGTGATTTTGTGCAGCGTATCAAAAAAATAGATCCTGCCGCAGAGGATGCTAGAGAGCAAATCAAGGCGCTATACGACGAAATGACGGACGACTCAATTATGCGGGATATCTTCGCTAACTTATCAAAGAATCTGCCAAAAGAGGAAGCGGTAAAGGCATTACAAGCCATAACCGCAGAACTGGAGAAGATGGGTAAGGCAGCGGATAGCGCAGCGTCGGCTATGCAGTCAAGGATACAGCAGTGGAATATTGAGGCGATAACTGATGATATTCAAAGACAAATAGAAGCAGAGAATGCGCAGTACCAGAAAGATTTAGCGGACTACGGTCAGAACGCAGAAGCAAAGGAAGCGCTGGAGAAGGCACACCAGAAACGTATGAACGACATTGGCAAGCAAGCCGCTCAGAGAAGACTACAGGATGCCAATGAAATCCAGCAGCACCTTATAGCCGCCATGAACGACGGACTGGCAAAGACGCTGATGGAAATCGAACTGCAGAGAAAGCAAGCGCAGGATCAGGCTATTCAGTCACAGAGAAGAGTGGAAGAAAAGTTGGCGGCTATTAACGAGGAGTACGACAAGAAGATACTGGATGCCAAGAAGGACTGGAAGGAGCAAATGGTTGGTGTCTACAATGATATGTGGACGGAGATCTACCAGAACCAGATTGACATCGAAAACATGATGGCTGATGCTGAAATGGCTTCCGAGGAAAGAATTAAAAACTGGGGGCTAGATAGTGTTGATAGTATAAAGAGAAAACCGTATACCAGAGGTTATTCTGCTGATTATGCCAATACTTCGGAATGGACGAAGGAGTTATTCAGAGGCGGATACGATAAGGAAACGCTTACAATGGCTTCTCACCTGAAGTTATTGCGGGACGAGATGGCGTATTATCTTGATCAGTGGAGCGAACTAAATACGAAGAAGGAACTTGGTGTAGAACTCACAAAGGCTGAAACCGATTTGATGGATAAGTATAGTAAAGCGTATGTGAGACTGGAAGAAACAGAAGAAGCCTTCAAGAAAACAAAAGGCTATAAAGCCAATGCTGAAAGGATAGAAGAAGCGTTAAAACATGTTAATAAAGTATCAGTAGATACTGAAGCCGCCACCTTAAAAACACAGTTTTTGGGTGTTATAAATATATTTGACGACTACTATGCTTCTAGACTTACAGTTTTAAATGAGTATTACAGAAGGAAGGCTGAAATAGATAAGAAGCAAGCGGAGAAGGACTACGAGTTTAATCGTCAGGAAGAACTCAGAAACTATGAGTTTTTGATGGACGAATACAAAAAGAAGCGCAAGGTAGAACTGGACGGTCTGGTACAGGACGAGAATTATCAGGCTAACAGAAAGGCTATTATTGAAAAGTATAACGAACTTATTGATGCAAGTACAGACCAGCACCAAAAGAAGTTGGAGGCTATGGCGAAGAGCCACGCAAACCAATTGCTTATCATTGAACATGAAAAGGATGAGTCTATTAGAGAAGAAACGTCTAACAGACTGCAGGCTACAATTCAAGAGTATGAGAACTTCGCTAGCAAGTTGGCTTCTACTGTCGCTAACTACCCTGTAACTGACAGATCCGGCTGGGGCATTGTAGATATCGGCGCAACCAGAAAGAGAAACAAAGAGGTACTGGAAGCGTATAAAACGCTAGCCGATCGAATAGTGAAAGAGAAAGAAAGACTGCAAAAGGCACTTAGTGAAGGCAAGATTTCTTTTGATGATTTTAGAGTTGCGAATGAACAACTTAATACCCTGCAGGATCAGATCATTAAGACGGCTGATACAGCCAATAAGAACGGTAAGAACATCATAGGTGATTTTATCAGCAGTATTAACACCTATATTCAGGCGCTGGGAAGTGGTCTACAGGACGTATTAGGATGGCTACGGGATAAGGAAGACGCCGAGTATAATCACAGAAAGGAAATGCTGCAGAAGCAGACGGAAGAACTGGAAGAGGCGCTGAACAAGCAGCAGGATATCACCGAGAAATACGCGGACAACGTTAACTCAATAGAAGACGAATTAAGCGAAGCCAGAGGTGATAGACGTCAGCAGTTAATAGATATGCTCAACCAGCAGAAAGCCGCACAGCGAGCATCGCTAAATGAAGAGAAGAGGATCGAGAAAGAGAAGGAGGCGATGGAGGCAAAGCAGGAGCAGATGGAGTTGGAGCAGAAGAAGCGAGAACACAAGCGCCAGATAGCGGACGCTATTATAAGCAGCGCATTAGCCGTAGTTAATGGTTTGGCGACAAAGCCGTTCGTTCCTGTTGGTATTGCTATGGGCGCCCTAGCAGCAGCGTTGGGAGCCGCACAAGTGGCTATTATCAAGAGTACCAAGTACGCTAACGGTGGCTTACTGGAAGGCAAGAGCCATGCGCAGGGCGGCGTTAAAGTACTGGGCGGAAGAGCCGAACTAGAAGGTGGCGAGTTTATTACAAATAAGCAGACAACTGCGAAGAATATAGATCTTCTTGATTTTATTAATACCAAGAAGAAACGTGTAGAGTTGGGTGATTTAGTAGAGTTTTATTCAGGCGGAAAGTTAAAGAGCAGCCTGCAGAAGAACATGCCGAAGAACAGATTTGCGGATGGAGGGCAACTGCCAGTTTTAAGAAGTGATATTAGTTTAAATAACAGATTTATTAATGCCTTAGAACAGTACGCAGATAGACCAAGTTATGTTAGCGTGGTAGAGATTATGGACGCAGAAAAAGAGGTCAATAACGTTAGGACTATAGCCGGGCTTGATTAAGTTTTTTTAACATTTTGAAAGTGGGGGCGTTCAAAAAGCGCTCCCTTGTTTTTATAAAAGTATGTTTATCTAAAGAAAAGTTTTGGTTAATGAAAAAGTTCAAACCTCTAAACAATAAAGAAAAACTAACCATTCAGTTATGGCTAGGAGTGATGCTGGTACTTTGTGGTATTGCGTTACTATGGACTGGAATGTTCCTAGCCCCAGTCGGAGAAATACACCCATCAGTACTAACAGCGGCAGGCGAAGTACTAACCTTCTCTGGAGCATTAATCGGAATTGACTACACATACAAATACAAGACGCTAAAGTATCGAGATAACGAGGAAAATAATGAAGAGTAGAATACCTCTATTTTGCCTTCTGACGGCGCTATTTATGGTTGTCCTTGTATCAGTATTCGGATGGAAAAATAGCCGTCCTGAAGCCGATTATGAGGGCGCTGATACCGTTGTACTCACCAGAATAGACACCGTCTTTGATACTATCACCGTTACCAAATACAAGCCGAAGCCGGTAAAGGAGGAAGTATTAAGAATAGATACCGTATACGCTGATACGTTATTGGCTACAAAACGAAGCATATATTGCGACACGGTGCTAGCAACACCTACAGATACCGTATGTGTAATGACAGAAGTGGAAGGTATTGACGCAAGAGTTAATTGCCTTAAAGCGTATCTAAAGAAGGGTACGATTACAGAGCATACGGAAAAGACTATTACCGTAGTGAAGAAGAAGAAAGGATTTATGATTGCCCCTACAGTAGGAGTTGGCTACGGTATTTTTAATAAGCGCCCTGATGTCTATATTGGGGTAGGATTTTCATATATTTTTTGAATACGATGGAAAATAAATATAACATAACACCACATACGTCTGCTACTATTAGGGCTGTAGCAGATGAGGGATACCACTTTGAAACACTCAATGGTGAGTATGCCGGAAAGATTGTATACGACGGTCTTGGGGTTCGGATCGAAGACAAATACAGACTGGTTCAAGACGATATTAATGATTATTACTTAAAGCCTTTTAACTAATGTTAAGATTGACTGTATTGCGAAAATGGAACGTCAAAAAGGATGATGGCGGCTATTGCATATCTAAATGCTACTTCGACGGTGAGTATATGTTCGATATACTGGAAGACTACGATCGAGGGCTACGCAGCGAAATGACAGAAGAAGAAATTAAGGAAAGAAAGGTGGCAGGAAAAACTGCTATTCCTACTGGGGAGTATCAACTTATCATGAACTACAGTCCCCGCTTCAAAAAGGTAATGCCTCTGTTAATTAATGTTAAAGGATTTTCTGGTATCAGAATACACCCGGGTAATACTGACAAGGATACAGAAGGATGTTTGCTTCCGGGCTGGAACAAAGTGAAAGGAAAGGTAATAGACTCTAGAAAGGCATACGATTTACTGATTAAGACTATTGAGCAGAATAAGGGCGATAAGGTGATAGTCGATATAGTCAGGATGTTCTACGCATAATTTGCACCGTTTACTAGTTTCAGGGAATTTCGCTAATGGACGGCAATTGGGGAGGCGAAGGCGATAGCCTCCCCACACTTTTTCCTGTTAACATATGTTAACATAAAAACATAATAACGAATTATGGATAAGAATATTAAGAAATATAAGGTCGGTATAGACTCCGAGACATACGCTGTAAGTTTGGTAGAGCAGCCTGCTATAGACGAGACATTTGTTTACATGGCTGACGAAGAGAAAATGAATATCATGCTGGATAGCGATGAGAAGTATCTTGTCTATGGCGCCGTTCTAGTACCGGATAAGCCGATATACAGAGTAGCAGAAGACGGCACTGAATTTTATCTAGAGTTTACTGCAGAGAGCATCGAGAAGATGTCGCAGGACTATCTTATTAAATACAGGCAGCATTCCGTAACGTTGCAGCATCAGGAAGAGGCTACGGAAGTGTGTATGGTGGAATCATGGATAAAGACCAGTATGACGATGGATAAATCTCTGGCGCTTGGGTTAAATCCAGAACTGCCTATCGGTACTTGGTTTGCCGGATATAAGATTAATAACATTGATACGTGGAACCGTATCAAGAGCGGTGAGTTGAAAGGCTTTTCCGTAGAGGCTATGATCGATCTGCAGCAATTTGACTTTTCAAAAAATATAGAAGAAATGAGCATAAATGAAATGAAAGAAAGCGGACTCTTCGAAGAAATGAAGAGAGCGTTTAAGGAAGCGCTGGCTGAACACAGCAGCAATCCTGACATGGAAAAGGTAGAAGAAGTATTAACAAATACCGAAGTAGAACTGGAAGAGCAGACGGCTACAGAAACCGTTACCGAAACTCCAACGGTTACAGAACCAGTAGTTGAAAATCCAACTATTGAAACTCCGGCTGAAACTCCGGTCGAAGAGCCAAAGGTTGAAACTCCCGTAGAAGAAACAAAACCGACTGAAGAACCAAAGGTAGAAGAACACAATCCGATGGCTGACGTAGTGGCAAATTTGCAGACCGAATTGGAAACGCTACGTAAGATGAACGAAGACCTTATGGCAAAGGTGGCAGATCTGAATAAGCAACCTTCCGCAAAGCCGATTAATACTAACACTCCGGGCGTTAACGGTGGCAATACAAACTTCCAGAATTGGCGAGAGCAAATGAAACGTTATCTGTGAAACGTTAAATATGTTTAATAAAAAGATAAATAATTAATTATAAAAAAATATTAGAAAATTATGGCAAAACAAGGATTTCTCGACGTAGAAAATCTGACCTATTGTGGTCAGGAAGCACAAGAGATCTTCGCTAATGACATCTATGATATCGATTTGAGACAGTATGGTATTACATTCATGGATGGTGTTAAAGGCAAGGTGAAATTGTATTCTGCAGAATTGGGTACCGTATGGCAGGCTTATACATGCCCATTCACCCCTGATGGTTCGGCATCTATGGCTGAATTTTTCATGGAGCCAGCGGCAATTAAAGTGAATATGGAAGAGTGCTATTCCAAGTTCTGGAATACGTTCTTGGTAGAGCAGACTTCAATTTCTCTTAATGGCGGTGTCCCTCAGACATTTAGTGCTTGGTTCTTTGACAAGTTGAGAAAAGAAATGAGTAAAGAGTATCAGGAGATCGCATGGAAGGGCGATACCAGCAAGACTGGTTACTTGTCAGTAACTGACGGTTGGGAGAAGCAGTTGACTGAAGGCGTTGCAAATCAGGTAACCATCAGCGCATTGACCGTAGATAATATCCTAGAGGAGTTGGAGGCTGTTATTATGGGTGGCATTGAGAACGCTGATGGTCTTGGCGTTGATACCGAGCCTTACAAGATCTTTATGAACCATGCTGACGTTCGCCTGTTGGAAGTAGCGCTTGGCAAGTCTTGTTGCCCTAACTCAACTGACGCTGTGTTCGCTAACTATAGCCGAGCAAACGGTCGTATCTACGTTATGGGTTATGAGGTAGTACCTACTATGCAGAGCAAGAACTTAATCATCTTCGGTAATCCTGCTAACTTGGTACTTGGCTTCGATACTTATGACTCTCACTTGGAATATAAGTTGATTGACATGAGAGAAACTACCGGAGACAATATGTTCAGGGTAATTGCATTGAGTAACATCGCAGTAGGTGTGATCTTCCCAGATACGTTTACCATTAGTGTAATCTAACGTGGCTCATTTGTTCCAATATAAACCCAAGGGGGAAGAGAAATTATGAGTATCTTCCCCTATATAAAAGAAAATAATTTAAGTAAAAAATATTATAATAGATATGGCAATTTGCAAGTTAAATCATAATCTTACTAGAACTGCATCCTGCGGATACAATCTTCCTCAGATTGTAGATTTGTATCTGGCTAACTATGAAGATGTTAGCGCAACTTCAATCAGTTCTGGCGACTGCCAAGAGATTCTTACCTCTATTACTCTGGCATCCGGCGCTCATTATTTTCATATTGAGCCGGCTAAGAACTCAGCAAGTTTTGAGGATACTCTGGTAGTGGATGACAACGGTAATAAGCATCGTAACGCTTCTGTAACTTTCAATGTACCCGGTAAATATGACGGCTGCCAAAAAGATGCTTTGGACGCTCTGTCATTAGGTCGTTATTTGGTAGTTGTTAAAACTGCTGACGGTAACTACTTGGCTATGGGTCGCATCGCTCCATTGGAGGCTGAAACAGTGACGCTTAGTGGCGGTTCTGACACTAACGGCTTGGCAGTTACTTTGAGTGGCAACGTTGCGGAGTCACCAGTACCTATGAGCGACGCTGCAGTAGAGGCAATGCTCGCTAACGTGGCAACAGAATAATCTTTAACTAGATTACTTATTTATGGGCGGCATAATAATGTCGCCCTTAATTTTTTTTTGTTTAATATTTAACTTTTTTTAACCAATGATATATTTATTGTAAAAGATAAATATATATATGGCAAATGGTAATGCAAACCTTCACCGAGCGAAAAGGGAGAAGAACGATGAATTTTTCACACAGTACTCAGACATCGAAAAGGAGTTGGTTCACTACAAAGACTTTTTCAACGGAAAGACTGTCTATTGCAACTGCGATAGTATAGCAAGTAATTTCATGAAGTTTTTCGATGATAAGTTCGACGAATATGGGCTTAAAAAACTCATTGTAACGGGCTTAAAAAGTAAGGGTGGTATATTATACCAGCGGACGAATAATAGCGTTTATGTGGGCGATTTAAAGGGCGACGGAAGGTTCCAGAGTGAAGAATGTATTGAGTTCTTGAAAGAGTGTGATGTTGTTGTTACCAATCCGCCTTTCTCGTTGTTTAGAGAATATGTGGCATTGCTGATGCAATATAACAAGAAGTTCTTGATTATCGGCAATATGAACGCAATTACATATAAGGAAATATTCCCATTGATTAAGGATAATAAGATATGGTGTGGTTTTAAGTCATTCAGTGAAGGTATGGATATGATACAGCCAGAAGATACTTTTGATGAAACAAAGACAAAATCATTTAAAATCAATGACAAGGGAGAGATTATTAAGAAGATTATGGGCTGTATTTGGTTCACCAATCTTGACAACAAGAAACGTCATCAAGAAATTGACCTATATAAGAAGTATAATCCAGAGGAATATCCAAAGTATGATAACTATTGTGCTTTTAATGTGAATAAGGTGGCAGACATACCAATGGATGAATATATAGATATTGAAATACCTGATGATGAATACACGTTATGGAAGAAGGCATATGGCGATGATGTTGAAATAATAGAACGAAGCGATGAAGATAAGAATACATAAACCAATATGGGGTGTGCCAATCACTTTCTTGGACAAGTATTGTCCAGACCAGTTTGAAATAATTTGGACTACTGATAGAGGTGGTGATGGTATGTTAGATGGTTTGAAAAAACTGTCATTTGACAAGTCTTGGGATTCTGCTTGGATAAATGGTAATAAAGTATATAAACGTTTACTCATAAGGCGTCGATAATATGTTTATTAAAAAAAGTTAATAATGGCGGTAAAAGGTACAAACGCGGAATGCGGCTTTGAATATAATCACCTAGATAAAGTAATATATCTAATAAACGCTGAGAGTATAGACTGGACGATATACGACGATGAGTTGGCGTATTATTTAAGCAATTATATATACTCTACAAGGTCTGTAAGCGGCTACAATGTAGGCAATATACAAGTGGAAGATAATAGTGAGTTGGACGGCAGATACCGTTTTGCTCACAGGGTAACGTTCAGCGTTCCCGGCTACCTTCTTCCCGTAGATCGAAATGGAGAAGGCGGTGGTTCTAGTGATAGCGATCCGGGTGGCAATGGTTCCGGAGGTGGCAATGGTTCTGGCGGTGGCAATGGTTCTGGCGGTGGTGCCGGTTCTACAAGATCGTTAAGAACCGTGTCTTCTAATAATACAGACTCTACGTTCGACTATTCTAAAAAGTACTACGTAGTAGTAAAGACGGTAAATGGTGAGTTTTACATGCTCAATCCGATGGTACCGGCTAAGATACAATATACCTTCACTCTTGGTCAGGATCAGTGCAATACTGTCTTCACTGTAAATACTGTCAGCAATCACCCTATGTTGCGGTTAATCGCTTCTGCCAATAAGTTCACTACTGTTAACAATGAGTGCGAGTATTATCTGGACGGTTTTAAGTCTATTAAGTTGGGACTGGCTACGTATGTCAGACGCTATACGGAAAATGGTACCGACAATATAGTGTGTACGATAAGAGACGGTCTGAAAAATATAGACGGTATATTAAGCGGCGCTACGTTCACAGAAGAATACGACGGAGAAGTAGTTGTTCATTCAATTAACGTTAGCCATAACGTTATGAAAGACGGCAAGCGAGACTGGCATTATTATTTGCTGCAATACGACTGGTACCCGGAAATATACGATATGACGTATACCGAAGTGGAAACGGATAATAAGGTATGCGCAATTATAGAGAGCGACAGGGGGCGTTATTACTACGTTACAGGACTTGTACCTAACTTTTCCGTTAACGGCAGCAATAGTACAAGTCTGGTATCTAACGCTACTCTATCAGGTACTACTGACGACTTATACACTGCCAAATCACTACTTAACGGTTGGGACGGTAGTATAAGTTATGAAACAAGCCAGCACTGGGAATACGTTAAGACGGAGGATGATCCATGCGATAACGGCAAGGCGTTGTATATACTACGATCATTACAGGACGCTCTTGGCAATGATCTTGGACGTTGGCAAGTGAAGAGTGGCTACGATGACTATCTGACGACAGAGTATAATATATATAGCAGTTTTACCGACAGTGTGTACTACGACTCAGACAAATGTGATAATTATAATGGCAGTACAGGAGGTACGTTGCCGGATACTATATCACTTCCTATCAGCGGCGGATGTAAGGACTATACGTTCAGCGCTTCATGCGACTGGAATATCACCATGCAGTTCGACAATCCTATCACCGTAACGCCTACTTCAGGATACGCTGGAGAGTTGTATAATATCACAGTATGCTACGCAATGACCAGATGGGTTAACAGCGGATACACATGTCAGGGCTACGATAAGCATTACTTGGAGGTTGAGCAGCGATCGATGGACGGCGGTACTACTTGGACTAATACCGGCAATGAAAGAGTTGGAGCGCTTGTTGAGACTGATTCTGAATACTGCGGTTACGTATCTTGTACTGTTGCTAGTATAACTTGTTCGCCTTCTACTGCTACCTTAGTGGCTGGTTCTGCTTCTACTACGGTTACCGTTAACGCTACCGGAAGCGGATGTGGAAAGCGCTGGAGGGCTACAATTCAGGATGATGATGTGCCGGGTGGTTCTGTCACAATTTTTGGCGAAAACGGGGACACGCTGACGGTTAAACAGCCTCAGACGGTAACTATTAAGTCAGTTGATGATGATACCAAGACTTGTCAGTTCGTAGCCGCAGAAGCGTTAACCGGATACTTGGAATTCAGAAGCGTTACAAATTCTTCCTACTCATTCACTAATCCGGTTAAATACTCTCTGGACGGTGGTAGTACTTGGTCTTCTCTGGCTGCTAGCGCTAGTACCCCTGTAGTATCAGCGGGAAATACTATTCTGTGGAGCGGCAATATAACGGCTAGTACTGTAGGAGGTGTTGGTACCTTCTCTTCTACCGGTACCTTCACAGCGTATAACAATCCGCTATCTTTGCAGGGAGACGACTTTAATACGTTAACGGCTGTTACTAACTATCAGTTCAGAAATCTGTTCTCTGGATGTACCGGTTTGACTGACGCCAGAAATCTTGTTCTGTCAGCCTCTACAGCGCCTTACTGCTACTCTTCCATGTTCTTCGGCTGTACTTCGTTGACAGGCGTTCCTACGTTGCCGGATACTACGCTGGAAGACTGGTGCTATCATTCAATGTTCGCAGAGTGTACTTCTTTGACTTCTGCGCCTACGCTTCCGGCTACTACGTTGGCTAGTCAGTGCTATGAGGGTATGTTCAGGGGTTGTACTTCTTTGACTACGGCGCCTACGCTTCCTGCTACTACGTTGGAGTATAGTTGCTATAAGTCGATGTTCCAAGACTGTACTTCTTTGACTGGTGCGCCTGCATTACCGGCTACTACGTTAACGGACAGTTGCTACATGGCGATGTTCTTAGGCTGCTCTTCATTGACTACAGCGCCTACGCTATCAGCGTCTACGTTGGTTAACCAGTGCTATATGCAGATGTTCCAGAGTTCTGCGGTCAATAACGTAACTTGTCTGGCTACTGATATAAGCGCACATGACTGTACTTACTGGTGGCTATACGCTGCTTCTAGTACCGGTACGTTCACCAAGAAGAGTACCATGTCAGGATGGAGCAGGGATGCAAGTGGTATTCCGGCTAACTGGACGGTTAATGACAGATAAATATTAAAAAATGTTAAAGAATGGATAGATTTACAATACACTACTGCGACAGCGAAAAGGTGGTTAATATAGAGTTCGGTAACGGATTGTATACGTCTGCGTATACTATAGGTTTTAACGGCGGTACTTTGGATGTGCGCTACAGCGGATGTCTTTCTGGTATTACAGCAGATACTGCTTTAACGTATACTATAGATAGCGTTAATCAAGTAATAACGTTTACTGTTCCGGCTAATACAAGTTATGATGATATTACTTATAACTTTCGAGCCGTATTCTGTGATGACACGTATGCTGATGCTATAATTGAGCAGGGCGCTTATGTCGCTATAGATTATTTGCGCTTTAAGCCGATATCCGCTGACTGTTATTTCATGATTGACTTCGGATCAGGTTCAGAAAAAAGTGTTCAGTATTCGCTTGATGGCGGTGGTACGTGGACTACGCTTTCAAATCATAGATGGTCGTCTATTGTGCCTGTAGGTAAAACTATTTTATGGAAGGGTAATAATACAGCGTCTACGACTTATGGCGTTGGCATTTTTTCTAGTAGCGGTGGTACGTTTGAAGCAAAGGGAAATCCTATGTCGTTGGCAAGTGGCGATAGTTTTGACGAGGCTACTACGTTGGCGGACTACCAGTTCTACAAGTTATTTAGCGCTTGTACTAAGTTGGTGAAGGCTGATGAAATAAATCTTCCGATAACTACGCTGGCAAATTATTGCTATGCTGGTATGTTTCATGGTTGTAAAATAACAACAGCGCCAGAACTTCCGGCAACTACGTTGGCAAGTAATTGCTATAGAAGTATGTTCCATGATTGTTATTCATTAACAACTGCTCCAGAACTTCCGGCAACTACTTTGGCAGAACATTGTTATATGGGTATGTTCGGTAATTGCCGTTCATTAACAACCGCGCCAGAACTTCCAGCAACTACGATGGCTGTTGGGTGTTATATGGCTATGTTCGAAGGCTGCGGATCGTTAACGCCCGCTCCTGTACTTCCAGCAACTACGTTGGCGGCGTATTGCTATAGTTCTATGTTCGCTGGATGTGGATCGTTAACTACGGCTCCGGCGCTTCCAGTAACGACGTTGGCTGTGCAATGCTATGATGGTATGTTTAATATGTGTACTGGTTTAACAACCGCCCCAGATCTTCCGGCAACTACGTTGGCGAATGAGTGCTACAGAGATATGTTCGCTTTCTGTACTTCATTAACTACGCCTCCTGTAATGTCTGCTACTACGTTGGCTGATTACTGCTGTTATAGAATGTTCTATAATTGTTCTTCATTAACGACCGCTCCGGTATTATATGCTGAAACGTTGGTGCTTAATTGTTATAATCAAATGTTCTCTAATTGCAGTAGTTTAAATAGCGTAACTTGTTTATTGACTGGAGGCAGTAGCGGGGCTAATACAGATCACTGGCTATATCTTGTAGCCGCTGGCGGTACGTTCACAAAGAAAAGAGGTGCGTACTATTACAGTACAGTTAGCGGTATACCGAATGGATGGACGGTAATAGAAGTTGACTAATGAAGTGGGAAGACTTAAAGGTCTTCCCCTTTTTTTGCTAAAATATGTTAATTAAAAAATATTAACATGTTAATAGATAGATGCGAAGAATTAGATAAGTGGTCAGTCTGCTGCACAACGCAGTTGGCAGACAGTCAGAACTACTATACGAAAAAAGAGGTAGATAACATAGTTATCGAAGCCGGAGCGGTTACGCCAGACATTGTATCCGGAATGATTGATTCCGCCGTATCCGGAAAGGCTGATATTGACGACGTGTATACGCAGGCCGAAGTGGACGCCATGCTAGCAGGAAAGGCTGACGTTGGAGACATACCGACAAATGTAAGCGAGTTAAATAACGACCTAGCGTTTGTGTCGTTGGAAGTTGTAAACACTAAATTGATTTTCAAAACATTAAATAACAATGGCTAATATAATTGATCAATTAGAAATATCTGGTATCGTCTACAATATACAAGACGCTTCCGCACAGGCTGCGCTGTCTGGAAAACAGGATACGCTGGTCAGTGGCGTTAACATTAAAACGATTAACAGTGAAAGCCTTCTGGGTAGCGGCAATATCGAAATTCAGGGAGGTACTGGCGACGCGTACACAAAGGCTGAAACTGACGCTCTGTTGGCTGCTAAGGCTGATACTTCTACAGTAACTTCTGCGGTTACTGAGTTTTCCGCTGCGTTGGGCAATGAGATACAGAGAGCGCAGGAAGCGGAACAAGTGATAAGCGGAGCCGTAGATGCAAAAGCCAATTCTAGCGACGTTTATTTGAAGACGCAGACTTCTTCTTCGACCGAGATAAATAATGCCTTACAAGCCAAAGCAGACGCCTCTACGACCTATTCTAAGACTGAGACGGACAATGCTATTAACGCTGCTACTTCCGGAAAGGCTGACACGTCTGCAGTAACTTCTGCTGTATCTGAGTTTACGGCTGCATTGAGCGGTGAGATACAGAGAGCGCAGGCTGCTGAACAAACGATAAGCGGAGCGGTTGACACAAAAGCCAATTCTAGCGATGTTTATCTAAAGAGTGAGACTTCATCATCTACGGAGATAAATAATGCCTTACAAGCCAAAGCAGACGCTTCTACGACGTATTCCAAGACTGAGACGGACAACGCTATTAACGCTGCAACTTCCGGAAAGGCTGACACATCTGCCGTAACTAACTCCATTAACGCTGCGGTATCCGGAAAACAAGATACGCTGGTCAGTGGCACAAATATCAAGACGATCAATAACGAGAGTCTTTTGGGTAGCGGTAATATCACTATACAAGGCGGAGGTGCGAACGTAGTTGAGTTAACGCAAGCGCAATATGACGCATTGGCTACCAAAGATCCAGATACCTTCTACATCATTACCGACGCTACTGAAATAGACGCAAATAACTTCTACCTGAAGACGCAGACTTCTTCTTCTACGCAGATCGCTGCCGCATTACAGGCAAAAGCAGACGCTTCTACGACTTCTTCTGCTACGCAGATAAGCGACGCGTTGGCTGGCAAGCAGAACACATTAACTGCCGGCACAGGAATATCAATAACGAATGACGTTATTTCGGTAACCGGAGGTGGTGGTGGATCGTATACCGCTGGTAGAGGTATCAGTATCAGTAACGATCAGATTTCTCTTGATGTACCAGTTTACAAGGCTGATTGGATCGGCTCTTCCGCAGTTATCGGACTAGATAATATCGCTAGTGTGCAAGGTGCAAGTGACTGTTTAGTTGGCGGTTATTACTGCGGTATCGAGAACGCTGACCCTTCCGCTAAATACGGCTGTGTCGCAATGGGTATGCAAGTGACCACCAAGAACGGCGCTGAGGCTGCTCTTGGAAAACACAACTTACCTACTAGTGCTTCCACTACATTTGGTAACAGCGGTAATACCCTGTTTACCGTAGGTAACGGACAGGCGTTTAGCGCAAGACATAACGCGTTCGAAGTCAGGGCAAACGGTGATATTTACTTCCCGGATACAAACAATACTACCTACCAGAATTACTACGAGAAGCCGATGCTAAAACTGCAGGACGTTTTGGATGACAAACAAAACGTATTAACTGCCGGAACTGGTATAGACATAACGAATAACGTTATAAGCGTTACCGGTGGAGGTGGTGGTGGTACTATTGACGCTTCGCTGGATGCAAACTCACCTAACGCTGTAGCAAACTCTGCTATTACAGCCGGTATTAATAACGCAGTTACTAGCGTAACCGCTGAGTTCACAAACGTGTATTCCGCATTAGCGAGAAAACAACCGATGCTTACAGCCGGGACTGGAATAGATATCACCGACAATGTGATAAGCGTTACCGGTGGAGGTGGTGGTTCAATAACAATTGACCCATCTTTGGATAGTGGTTCAACAAATCCAGTGGCAAACAGTGGAATCACAAGCGTCTTGTCAAAATATTATTATGCAAGAAAAGTGAATAACTCACAATATTCTAGTCCATTTGGTACTGTTTCTAGTAATGGTTGTGTAGGTTTTAATTTGGAGTTTGCTAACATAGCAAATCCTAATGATAGCGTCTATTCAAACATGTGGTTAAGTAAGATTAATGATAAAAATATATTTTCGTCGTCAAATACAGCACCAAGTTCTAATAGTTTCAATTTTAATCTTGTTGAAACCTCAGCGATAACGACTACTTTAACCAGTTCTTCGACTGACAGTCAAGTACCTTCCGCAAAGGCGGTATACGACGCTATAGGTGATATCGAGACATTACTAAGTCAAATATAATTAACTGATTGATTATGAGTATTGCATCAGAAATAACAAGGCTAAATACAGCCAAAGCAGACATAAAGGCAGCGATTGTGGCGAAGGGGGTTGAAGTACCCTCTTCAGCCCTTATCGATACATATGATGATTATATTGCACAGATTGAGGGTGGTGGAGGCTGTTCAGTAGCGTCCGCAAATAGCATTACATTCGATGATATGGGCAGGATAAGTTCTGTTGATTACAAGGAAGGTGTAACTGAAATACCTGAATATATGTTTTCTAACAATACTTCTCTTACTTCCGTAACACTACCTTCTACGCTTACTAGAATAGGAAACTCTGCATTTAACAAATGTTACGGTCTTACCTCGATAGTAATACCAGAAGGTGTTACGGCTATCGGATGGTACGCATTTTATAATTGTAACGGTTTGTCTAGCGTTACTATACCTTCTACGGTAACTAGCATTGGCGCTGACGCTTTCTATTACTGCATGGGGCTTACTGCAATTACTGTTAACGCCGTTGTTCCTCCTTCCGGAAGCGCCGCTTTTAACAATACCAATGACTGTCCTATATACGTTCCATGCGAATCTGTAGACGCTTATAAGGCTGCTACAAACTGGAGTACTTATGCTAGCAGAATTGAAGCAATAAGCGGTACTTGTCCTTTCGATGGTAAGTATATTGCCAAGAATAAGTATTCAGATGCAACAATCGCTTCCGCTACTTGTAGTAGCGCTGCAGATAGTGAAATATCATACCTCGATGTAAGTTTAGGCTACGCAGACGACTTCAACTTGGAGATAGGTACTTGCGCAGAATCAATCGGAGCAAACGCATTTAGACAGTTACCAAATATGAAGTCGTTGAAAATCAGTAATAGTCTTATTACTATAGGTAATTTCGCCTTCAGCGGTTGTACTGGTCTTTACTCTACTACTGTAGACTTAAAGAACGTACAAAACGTTGGTCAGCAAGCGTTTTATGGCATTAGTGGAATTACTCTTGTGGCGAACAGCCTTGTGAATATTAGAGAGGATGCGTTCAGATTGTGCTGGATTGATAATGCTGAGTTGTCTATGCCTAATATCAATTCTTTGGGCGCTAGGTCGTTTCAATCTACTAAAATGTCTGACTCTTCATTTAATAGAGGTAATCTAATATTAGGTGCTAACATTTCTTCAATAGGTATTGAAGCGTTTGCTAACGCAAATATGAATATAACATTGCTAGCAACGGTACCTCCTACTTTGGGTACTGATGTTTTCCTGAACTTGACTGGATATATCTACGTTCCTTCTGCTAATCTTTCTGATTATCAGAACGCAAGCGGTTGGAGTGCTTATGCTAATAAGATAAAAGCGATACCAAGTAATTGATTATGATATATTATTCTGAAGATAAGATAAATGACTGGAATTATGCCGATGACAATATTATAAAAGTCTATCGGCATAATGCGGTCTGCTACTACAAGGTTGTGAGCGGAGGTTCACATCAGGAGCCATGCTACGCTGTGGTGGATGATATTTCCCAGTATTCTTCTACGGAGTTTGTTGACGTGTTTGATAAGGCTACTGAAAAGTGGTATAAGTTAAATAATCTTAACGAGTTCGAGGAATACGGTATATACGGAAACGGTACCGGTATTACTTTCTATGAGGGCAAACTAACAATCGACGGTAACTATGAGTATCAGTATTCAGGTACCGGCTGGACTAACGTAGGAGAGGTAACTGGTGCCACTAAGACAAGTGGGTTTACAACGCCAGATATTAATACTTCTTCGCCTGTTAACGAGAACGTTAACGACGGAGACTACGTAGTGATAAGTTATTATGTCGGCAGCAGCCCTACAAATCCTAATTCCATGATGGCGTATAAGAATCAGGCGCCGTATTATGCTGGTAATTTGACTGATTATCTAGGTACTTCGACAATAGATACAAGTACAACTATTGACGCGTCTGTGTGGAAAATAGAGGCTACGCCAACGGCAGGACAGTATTACTTAAAAAACGTTAATAACGGAATGTACTGGGCGTATCAGGATTCGTCTACTTCACACTCATTCTACCTAGAAAATACCCCTTCTCCGATCGCTATATTACCTACTAACTATACTGGTTTTGTGGGCTTCGTAGAAAAGTCTTCTGGGATTCATTCGTACTATGGCGGATACGGTTTGAACAGGCTGTTCGGTTACTCTAACATGATGAACTGGTTTAACTCATCATCATATGATGAGTCTAGTTTCTGGGGCGACAGCAATACGTCTTTTAGAATTTTTAAGATTAATGCAGGATCTGTGGAATACCCGGTTGAGTACGCTGAGAAGCAGGCGCCGCCTCAGGATCTGGTATTTGCCGATATGGAAGAAGCGCTGGCTTATGAATGCCCGTATGTCGGCTTAATGGCTACAATCGGTGGCGTAGAGTATATCTTCTCAGACAATAACGAATGGCTACAGGTACTATATCAGTGGGTTACCATACCGGGCGAATATGAGTGCGTTGAGGGCGACAAATACGCAGTAGAGAAACAGCAAGTATCTTATAATGGCGGTATTACATGGAGCGATACTGGACAGGAAAGGCAGGGTGCAATAATAGAGACCGGAAGTACAGACTGCTCACACATCTTACCTAGCGTACCGTTCTCTGTAAATTACAACGCTAAGGAGTATAACGCCGGTACTTATACAATACCGCAAACAAACGGACAACTGCAGAACGTAGACGCGGTATGTAATACAGGCTACAATATAGTAGACCACTCTTCTGACGGATATATTACAGTTAACAGCGGTACCAGAATGGTATTCAGCGGCAATAACGGTACTTATCTGCTCAGATATAACAACCTGACAGGCTGCTCGTTTACAGTAGTATCTAAGGCACTTACAAGAAGCGGTTATTCACTGTTTACAAACCGTTCTGGATATGGACGTAACTACATGTACCGACAGGATACTACCTACGCTTATCTTTGCGGTACTGGAAATACCGGTTCTGACACTTGTTACTGTTCACCAAGCGATCCTAATATACTTTCTGTAAGAGTATACTACGATAGTAATAGCAATCAGTATATGGCGAAGTGGGATAACTGGACTACGAATGTAAGTAGCAATCCCGTAGAGTATCAGTTCAACACTGAATATATAACCAACGGTGGAGCGCTCTTCTGCGACTACAGTGACTCAGACAGCGAGTTCTGGCAGGGCAACTTCTACTGGCTCTACATGACGCAGAATACACTGACGGATGAGCAGATACGACAAGTGATAGATTATAACGAAAACCTTTAAAAAAGTATTTGCGTGGCTTGATAAATTAAGCCACGCTTTTTTTATCAACAAATATGTTTATCTTGAAACTAAATATTAAAAAATACTAAAAAATATGGGACGCCCAAAAGGATCACCAAACAAACCGAAGCAGACCGGAAATATGCTTTATACAGTACAACTGGAAAAACAAATTGACGGTCAAGCGGTAACCAAGAAAAACCAACTATACGACGTAGTTAATTGGGGTGCAAAAAATAATTACCCACTTTTACTGCTTGATCTATATGCTCAGTCACCAACACATCATGCGGCAGTGGATTTTGCCGTTAACGCAATAGTAGGCGACGGCGTAGATTATGAGGCTATGAAGGTGGACGGTAGCCAGATCATGCCAAACTACTACCAGACTTGGGAAGATATCATCCGCTCTCTATCATTGGATTATATACTTTATGGAAGTTATGCTCTGCAAATCATTAAGAATAAGGACGGTAAGACGTTTTCGTTTTATCACACACCGCTAGAGAAGGTGCGCTGGACGCAGTATGATGAGGACGGACAGATCACTCACTATAAGATATCAGCAGACTGGACTTCACCAACGCAGAACCCTCCCGTAGACGTTCCAGCGTTCGATATGCAGGACGCTTCCAAACTGGAAAAGGGACAGCCTTACTTACTGGTATACAGGAAGTATACGCCGACAATGACGTATTATACCAGCCCGATATATACGGCTGCAATTAAGGCGATCCAGAGCGAAATTGAATACCTTAACTACGACCTGAAGAACATCACCAACGGCTTCGTACCAAGCGGTATGCTGGTTTTAAATGAGGTGGAAAACGATCAGGAAAGAGAGACGATCATCCGGAACATCCAGAACATGTTCGTAGGCAGCGAAAACGCCAACTCACTTATGGTATCCTTCCGCCGTAACCAAGAGGAAACCGCTCCGGAGTTCGTTCCGTTCAATGTTGACGCAAAGGCTGATAGATATGAGGCTGCAAATAACAGAACAATCAGCCGAATACTAGCCGGACATCAGATACCTTCGCCAATGCTGATAGGTATGCCAGATAGTACCAACTCAGGTTTTAGTAGCGATGCAGATAAAATTGAGACCGCGTTCCAACTTTACATGAAACTGGTCGGCAATAACAATAGAATGGCGATAGTGAAGACGATAAATACGCTGCTTAACATGAATGGCGTTGACGTTGAAATCATCTTAAAACCGTTAAAGTTCAATGATTTTTCTGACGGTGGAAACGTAACGACAAATACCAATGCTACGGACAAAAACCAAGACGTTTCAACCGACAATATCGAAGAAAAGAGAGAAGGAGACGATAACAAAGAATAATCAAGCATTAGGGGCTTCTAGAGGGGTATAACTCCAACGGAAGCCCCTATGTTGTTTATATTCGCCTCTACAACATTTACCGACATTAGAATTATTAAATCCATTTCTTTGGCACTCCATTGTAGAATCCCATACCTTAACTAGTTGATTATCTAAAGTATACTGGTAAACCTTTTTTGATTTATTTGGGTGGTTTCTTTGCTTTTCAACCGCTCGTTGTGTTCTAGTACCGTAGTTGATATTATACTTTTGCGTACAGTACTCTAGATTATCTACGTTGTTATGGTAAGGGTTTTCGTCCTTATGGTTAATGCAAGGTAGGTTGTCCTGATTGGGTATAAACGCTTGCGCTACTAACCTATGAATTAAATATCGTTTTTTAGTTCCTTCCTTGCATAAATCTATACAAAGATAACCACCCGTACATTTAATTGGTTTTAATATCTTACCTTTTAGAGACATTTTGCTACCATAACAAGCATTTACTATTCTGCCTACGCTTCTTATTCTGCCTTTATCAGATACCTCATATAAGTTTTCGTAGCCCACTACCGGCTTCCAAATCTCATCTTCCATCGTTATGAATATGTTTATTAAAAGTAATTATTTTTGCGCTTGTTAACATTTGCAAAGATATATAAAAAATATTAAAAAAACAAATATCATGATCATCAATAAGCAATACTTACTACAGTACTCACCGCTGCCCAGTAATTATCAGGTGGACGAATTGTTAAATTATGTTAACGTTGCGGAAAAGATTTGGATCGTACCAGTGCTTGGAGAAGAACTATACGAAGATCTGCAGCAGCAAATAGACGACGACGAATTGAGCGAAGAATACGGTACGCTACTTACAACCGGTGGTCTATGGCAATATCTTTCTTTCGCTACCGTACTGGAAGCCCTGCCGGTCATCTGGAGCAATTTCTCGGAGGTGGGCATCACTCTAGGCAAATCAGAAAACTCTGATAGCGTCAGCCTAAAAGATATGACGTATATCGAACATCACATCCGCAATCAGGTGGAGGTATTAAAGGAGTCTCTTATCAAGTACTTAAACGATCACTGCAACTCATTCCCGCTTTTTGCTGTGAGCGACTGTTGCCAGTGCTCATGTTGCGGGGATAAGTTAGGTATGGAACGCCCAAATCCTGCGCTGCAATTGTATAGCCCTAGACGTAGAAGGACTAACCTTAAATAAATGCCTCTATAACGCTCGCATTTGGCTTCTAAGACATTTTCTCGTTAAAAATGATAAATCTATCATCTGAGAAAAAATAATGGCTTGTAGAGCGTTATTTTAATAAAGTTAAATAAAGTTAAAAAAGCGTGTCAGAAATGACACGCTTTTCACTTATAGAACAATAAACGACAACTACTTCGCTAAGTAGTGCAGGGCTGCCTATCTTTCGCAGACCGGCTAGCCCTTTAGTAACTAACTAAACATTTACCTAAAAAAGAAAAAACAAATTTTAAAAAGGCAATTCATCCTTATCTTTAAATAACCACCCTTCTATCTTCTTTTCTGTTTTATTGTACCATTCTTCCAATTCTTCTCCTTCAGGTACACCATTAGAGTCTATAACCAATAAACCACCTCGATCATGTTTTGCGTTATACTCGCTCAGGTATAAAACAGCGCCTAAGTTAGATATTTTTGCACAAAAGGTATCCTGACCATCTAAAGTATATACAACGTATATGCTTTTATCCATTGTGTTGAAAAACATTGTGTTAAATGATTTTACACAAAAGTCTGCTAGATCCTTTGCTGATACAACCGTGTTTTTGTTTTTAGTTTTAACCATAAATTATATTTTTGATTTTTTATTATTCACATGCATAAAGATACGTTTTTATATTTGCTAGGTAGATAATACCAACTTAGTGCTAGCCATACTTTGTCTAAACGTCTGGCATACAAAACGCTCGCAAAAAATAAATTAACATAACTTAAGTATAATATTCTCTATAAATAACCGCTCTATTTTCAAAGTTAACACTGCAAAGATATATACTTAAAATTTAGGAGTCAAATTATATTAACATTCTTTAACAGAAAAAGAATTTGGAATATCCAAGACAATAATAGTTAATCAAATGTTAAAAAATCTAAACGAGATTTGACTTTCAGAAAAAAAGAATATATCTATGCACAAAAGAACGGCAAAAACGATTTTTTTGTCAGGAACATAATATTTATTAATAAACAATTTTAAAACAATTATTAAAATGGAAACTACAAAAAGTTTTTTGATGGTGCCTTTCGCACTAGAGGTTTTGCTGCAGGATAAGACTACGGCAAACGTGTTACATCTGGTTAACTGCTTCCAGAAAAATGAAGGCGGTTATCGCTACAACTGTGACAAACTGTCAGAGTTGGTACATGCGCCCAAAGGGGACGTTGATTTGGCGATCCAGACACTACTGGATAACGACTTGATTTATATCAAGAATGAGAACTACTTGAACGTAAACAAGGATGCTCTAACTAAGTATTGGGGTATCTCTTTTACAGATCTTTCAGACGTTACTTACTACAAAGAACATAAGATAGAACGTAGTAAGATTATTACTTTCAAAGATACACCTACTGACGGACGGTATATTAACATGATGCTGACACCTGACGAAATTGCGTGTATCACAAAGATGAGGGAGGGTAAGTTATGAAAAGAAAAAGACTTACAGATAGCCAGAAGATATACTTGGAATATGTTCCGGCTTCAATGAAAGGTTTTCCGACGAACTTTAAACTGTTCGTCGGGAAACTCCTGCAAGTACACTATGCTACCGGACAGCCGAAGTATATCTATCTTAGCGATAGGGAAATTACAGAAGACACCGGTCTGGACTGGAAACAGATCAACCTGTGCCGGTCGCTACTTATTGCCAAAAAACTCATCTATTGGGTGAAGGGAACATACGGAGTTGCCAGTCATTATATACTGCTATTCGACGAGAACGGTGAGGTAAAAAAACTTGACAATTCATTGGTGGAAGAAGTTAACAACGTTTTCGCTTCTAAGGTAAAGAATAACAACGACTTGGAAGCGAAAAACGAAGAAAAAGTTGGTATAACCTATAACTTATTACATATAACTAATAACTCTAAACAAATAACTTCTAACTTGGAACAAATAACTTCTAACAGCGGAACATTATTAACTGGTAAACTTGTTACTTCTAACTCTGAACAAATAACTAATAACTTGGAACATTTAAATCCTAACAACAACGATAACTCTACAACTGATAACTCTGGAAACGTTGACGATGGATTTGAGTTTTACAAAAAACACATTTATGATGTTGACCATGCTTCTTCAACAGAAGAACTGAAACGTGTCAGAGAGGAAATAGAAGAAGATAGAAAAGAAATGAAACCAAATCCTAACGGATATCATACGCTACTCCTAGAAGAGATTTTCGATAAACGGAAAGAAGAATTAAGTAACCAAACTCCAATAGAAGAAGAAGAATCCTACGAAGAGAAAACTCGCAGAAGAGAGGAACTAGCCGATAAGAGACTAGCGGAGATGGTGGCAAAAGGTTCTGCGTTCGGTGAGGCTATGGTTGGATAGTGTTAACAAAAAACGAAGTTTTCAGTTAACATAAAAAAAGTTAATAAAAAACTTGTTATTTAACAATTTTTTATATATCTTTGCAATACCAAAGGAAATGCTTAAAATAAATTTGGAAATTCAACAAACATGTGCATGGGCTGACCTTCAAACAACCCATGCATTTATCGAAAACAAATTGTCTCTACAAGATATAAGACTCTACGGGCAAGAGTCCCCATGTTTCCATTTAATCACCAAAGCGAGCGCATGCCCGGCGCTCGCTTATATAAAAACAGAATATACCAATGATAGTACTTAAAAAAGATTTTACAAGAAATGGAACCCGCTACCAACAACTGATGAAGAACGAACAGATTGTTATCTACAGATGCTCAAGAGAGGACGGGCTGGATACCTACTACGAGGTGTTCAAGTACAAGACTAGAACAGAAGACTTCCTACATACAGAGGAATGGGAAGTATACCCTAGCGACAACGACTTCGGTAAATGGGCTTGGTGTTGCTCCAACGGAAAATCGGTAGAGAAGGTGTTAAGAAAACACTTCTCAGAACTGCAGGGTACACCTACCTATCAAAAGACGCTCGATTTGGTATCCGGTTTTGGCTTTTGAGCCACTTTCTCCTATCGAGCAGTAGGGTAGTACCACCAAGAAAAAATAAGGGCTCACAGAGCAAAAAAACAAAAGACAGATGACCAACGAACAACTTGAAAAACTATACCAAGAAGCAAGAGAAGCCTCCGCCCTTAGACTGGCAGCCGAAAAGAAAGAGAAGGCTAGACTGAGAAGCGTAGCGTCGGCAGAGCGCTACTGCAAACTATACCAACTCAGACTACAGGAAAAGCAACTCCAACGAAAGAAGAAGGAACTAGAAAGGGCGGAACTCGCTCACCTACAGAAAGTCAGGAAGAACCTAATGCTGGCGCTGGATACGTTCATTGAGTGGCGCCAACAACTCGAAGAACGCTGCGATGAGATCATCCAGAAGAACTTAGAAGCATGGCGACTTTTTTTGGATACCAAGACTATCGAAAGGATCGATAAGGAAATCCC
>Ga0256407_10002312_pt1 | contig 36846 bp, 32 predicted proteins | sample RumenRJG_04DNA_FD_193489 | JGI IMG/M metagenome (GOLD analysis project Ga0256407, IMG submission 193489) | Bovine rumen microbial communities from Lethbridge, Alberta, Canada - RJG_04 | ecosystem: Host-associated > Mammals > Digestive system > Stomach > Rumen | place: Canada: Alberta...
TGACGATGGCAGATATGTTCAAACTCTACCGCTTCGAGAATCTGCTCTTCACCCTCCGCATGACAGGAGAGGAAATACGGAAGCATCTGGAGTACAGTTATGACATGTGGACCAACACGATGATATCTCCCGATGACCATGCCCTGCGCCTGAATGAAGATTCAAAAGAAGATCAGCAGCGCACAGGTTTCCAATACTACACCTTCAACTTCGACTCTGCCTGCGGTATCGACTATGAGGTGGACCTGACAAAGCCCGACGGACAGAAGGTCAAGATCCTCCGAATGTCGAACGGTGAGCCCTTCGATGAGAAGAAGTGGTATACGGTGGCGATGAACAGTTATCGTGCCAATGGTGGCGGTGAGTTGCTGACACTGGGTGCCGGCATCCCCAAGGACTCTCTCGAATCACGCGTGATCTTCCACACCGACCGCGACCAGCGTCATTTCCTGACAGAGGAGATCCGCAAGATGGGCACGCTGGATCCGAAGCCCAACAACAACTGGAAGTTCGTGCCCGAGGCATGGGTGAAGCCTGCTCTGACACGCGACAGACAATTACTATTTGGAAATCAGTAATGGCGAAGACATACTATTTCGTTTTCTGTAAAGAAGACCTACTGCTTGAAAAGACGGCCGACGGCGGCTATACCATTCCCTATCAGGAAGAGCCGCCGACAGAGGTAAAGCCCTGGACGCATCAGATGGACATCACCCCGATGGCTGACAGCTCCCCTGTCATCACCTACCGTATCGATAATCCTATCACGGACAGCGACCGTTTCGAAATGATCGGTCTGCGTCAGAGTTACTACAAGTTGCCCCGTCCGCTCTATCTCAAGGCGGGCAAATGTCAGGAACTGCTTTACTGGGATCAGAACACCAAATATTGCGGTGTGTGTGGTGCCCCGATGCGCATGGATACCGATATCTCCAAGAAATGTACCCAGTGTGGCAAGGAAATATGGCCCCAACTGGCCACTGCCGTCATTGTGCTCATCCATAAAGGCGACGAGGTGCTGCTGGTGCGCGCTAAGAACTTCAGACGCGACTTCTTCGGTCTGGTAGCAGGTTTTGTCGAGACTGGCGAAACCCTTGAAGAAGCCGTTGCCCGTGAGGCATTGGAAGAGACAGGTGTGAAGATCACGAACATCCGTTACTTCGCCTCACAACCCTGGCCCTACCCCTGCGGACTGATGGTAGGGTTCAATGCCGATTATGTGTCGGGAGAGATCCACTTACAAAAAAGTGAGATTGCCAAAGGCGGATGGTTCCGTCGTGACAATCTCCCTGAGATTCCTGAAAAACTGTCGATAGCACGAATGCTACTCGACGACTGGCTGAAGGCTTAATACTCCAGCAGTTTCATCGTCAGCTTACCTGTAAAGGCTATCTGCGTATCAATCATATAGCAGCTGGCTCCATCAGGTTTGCAGAGCGTGGCATCGAAATGCAGGCCATCGGCATCAATATGATCGAAGTCCATCGCTCCGAGTATTGCTTCATCCAGGAAACCTGCCGGCACCAGTTTTCCATACTGTTGTTTCTTGAAGTCGCTTGAGAAGATCTGACGTGAGCCATTGAACACGCTGATGTGCATGATGTTGTCGTAATAGACATTCTCCACCTCTAAACCGTCATCATTGTAACTGTGAGTCACCACCTTGTACTTTGTGGGGTTGATGGCGATATACCAATGATAACGCTCACCATTATAGGTGACGACAGAATCCTTCTTCACCTGCTGCGTATAGGTGAGCACTTGAGGCTGGTCGTGAACGAACTCCAGTTCGTCCACAGGATCATCACTCTTCTGCAACTTCACAAGGTCACCGTTCTGATTGGTAAACCAGAATACATTCGGCGACTGTTTGACGATGCCATAAGAAGTGCCGGAACCCAAGAACAGTGAGTCGCCGATGATCTTGAAATAGGAAGGCATACTCGTGGTATCGGAATAGAAGATCGTATCACCCTTCACACGGAACGACACATCACCACCTTCCGAATCCATCCAGACACCTTGCAACATCTGTTTGGCTTCCTTGCTCTCTGCTGGCGTAGACCCCTGGCGATTACATCCCACCAGAACGGCAGCAAACATTAATATCGTTGTTATTCTCTTCATTTACCAATGCAGTGATACTCGAACCCGTTCTCATCAAGTTCTTCCGTATCGAAAATATTTCTGCCGTCGATCACAAGCGGATGTTTCATCGCCTTCTTGATCACACCCCATCCCGGCAGGCGGAATTCCTTCCATTCTGTAAGGAGTAACAGGGCATCAGCATCGAGCACCGCATCATACATATCACGACAGTAGGTGATCTGATCGCCGATACGACGCTTACACTCGTCCATGGCAATCGGATCGTAAGCGCGGACAATACAGCCGGCTTCGAGCAACTTACCGATCATCACGAGGGCGGTCGATTCGCGCATATCGTCGGTCTCAGGCTTAAACGACAAGCCCCACATGGCGATGGTCTTACCTTTCAGGGCCTCTACGCTGCCGAATGACTTTACAAGTTTGTCGAAGAGCACACTCTTCTGCTTCTCATTCACACGCTCCACAGCCTTCAGCACTTCCATGGAATAACCATTCTGATCGGCCGTCTTGATCAGCGCCTTCACATCCTTGGGGAAGCAAGAGCCACCATAACCGCAACCTGCATACAGGAACTTTCTACCGATACGCGTATCAGAACCGATACCCGCGCGAACCATATTAACATCAGCACCGACCCGTTCGCACAGATTGGCGATATCGTTCATAAACGAAATACGGGTGGCCAGCATTGAGTTGGCGGCATACTTGGTCATCTCGGCTGATGGGATATCCATGAAGATCACACGGAAGTTATTAAGAAGGAACGGCTTATAGAGTTTTGACAGCACCTTCTTGGCATGCTCGCTCTCCACACCTACGACCACACGGTCAGGACTCATAAAGTCCTTGATGGCATTACCCTCTTTCAGGAACTCCGGGTTAGAAGCCACGTCGAACTCAATATCGACACCGCGCTTCTTCAGTTCGTCCTCAATCGTCTTACGCACCTTCTTTGCCGTGCCAACAGGAACCGTTGACTTGGTAACAACCACCACATATTTCTTCAGGTTCTCACCAATGGTCTTAGCCACCTGAAGCACATATTTCAGATCTGCAGAGCCATCCTCGTCAGGCGGTGTGCCTACTGCAGAAAACACGATCTGAACATCATCGAGCACGGAAGCCAGATCAGTCGTAAACTTCAGACGACCTGCTGCCACATTCTTCTTCACAAGTTCATCAAGTCCTGGCTCATAGATGGGAATATCTCCGTTATTCAGACGCTCAATCTTCTGGGCGTCCACATCCACACATGTCACATTGACACCAGTGTCTGCAAAACAGGTACCTGACACCAGACCAACATAGCCTGTTCCAACGATTGCAATATTCATAACTGATATAATTAACCTTAAATTCTGCTGCAAAGATAATGCAAAAAAAGGATATAAATGAATTTTTAAGTATCTTTTATTTGTTTATTCTAAAAAAAAGTCGTACTTTTGCACACGTGATAGAGTTGGAAAGACATATTGAGATTCTATTGCTCAGCAACGATTGCGTCATAGTACCTGATTTCGGAGGGTTTATGGCGCATCATGTTGATGCGTATTATGACGAGGAGGAAAATCTTTTCTTGCCTCCTCAGCGTACACTCGGTTTTAATCCCCAACTCAAAATCAACGACTCACTCCTCGCCCAGTCATACGTCGAAGCCTACGACATCAGTTATCCTGAGGCCATCCTGCGGATAGAAGACGAGGTGAACGAGTTGAAGATGCATCTGCAGACGAAAGGCATCTATGAACTCAATGGTATCGGTACGTTAGAGTTTAATGAAAACGGCAATTATGTGTTTACCCCTTGTGAGGCAGGCATCCTGACACCTAATCTCTATGGCTTATGTTCCTTCGAGATGACACCCCTCAAAATGGCGGTGGCAGCCCCGGCGGCTGTACCTGTCGAGGACGAAACAGAGAAGGAAGCCGCTCAGATCATCAGCATGAACCATTTGGAGAGCGATGCCGAGTCTGCAGAAACAGAAGACGAGGATGAAGAAGATGTGGTTCGCATCAAATTCTCCTGGATCCGTAACGCCGTTGCCGTTGCCGCTATTCTGTTGGCAGTCTTCTTTGCAGCCATGCCAACAGGTAAGACCGAGATGATGACCCGTACCATCAGTAACATCAACAACGGATTGCTCTTTGGTATGATGTCGAAAGACACCAATACCAGTAAGATTGAGATCAACAAGGCTGACATACAGAAGTCCACCAATAAAGCCGACACAATTACCCAACTTGAGAAGATCAAGACTGAGCAAACGGTAAAGACAGAACCAGAAAAAAAGAAAGGCTATTGTATTGTCCTTGCCAGTCAGGTTTCCAAGCGTAATGCTGAGATGTTTATTGAGAGACTCAAAGGAAAAGGACTCGACAGTGCGGAAATCTGTACCACAAACAAAACTCAGGTCATCCGTCGTGTGATCTGCGGAAATTTCCAGACACAGGAAGAAGCCTATAAAGCACTTAGGAATATCCACAAAGACGAGGAGTTAAAAGATGCCTGGGTCTATAAGTTGAATTAAAGCAAATGAAACGCGTACGTTGTCCCAAATGTGAACAGTATATCACTTTCGACGAGACGAAATATTCGGCTGGTCAGTCACTGGTATTCAAGTGCCCTGACTGTGGTAAGGAATTCGGTATTCGCATTGGTGTCAGCAAACTGCGTGAGCGTCAGAAAGACGAGCATCCTGACGAGCAGGCGAATGAGGAAGGCTGCGGTTCGATTGTCGTGATTGAGAACGTCTTCCATTACAAGCAGGTACTTCCTCTCCGTATGGGTGATAATATCATCGGCCGATATCAGAAGGGCAATCCTGCCAATACAGCCTTTGAGACAGTAGATCCCAGTGTAGATCTGAATCACTGCACGATCACCGTCAGCCGCGATAAACGCGGAGGAATCCGTTATACTCTGAAAGACAACAACAGCAACACGGGAACCTTCGTGGATAATGTGGAACTGAATCCCAAGGAACGTCGCGTGATTAATGACGGTACCCTCTTTACAATCGGCGCTACAAGCATCATTTTACGTAGTGCTGACAATAAAGATGAATAAAAATGCATAATTTCTTAAGAAATTAAGGTTATAGCAGTAATTTCTTAGAATAATCACACGTTTTACCATATTTTTTTGTACCTTTGCGCCTTGAAATTTCAAAAGTACAAAATAATTAGATGGAAACAACCGCAATTCTGCTGCTTCACTGTCCTGACCAACAGGGCATCATCTCTGAAGTGACTAAATTTATCACCGACAACAAAGGTAACATTGTCTATCTCGACCAGTATGTGGACAAGGTGGATGGAATGTTCTTCATGCGCATAGAATGGGAACTTGAAGGTTTCCTGATTCCCCGTGACAAACTTTACGATTATCTGACTACGCTCTATGCCCAGCGTTACCAGATGAAGTTCAGTCTGTATTATAGTGATAAGCGTCCCCGTATGGCGATCTTCGTTTCAAAGATGAGTCATTGTCTCTACGATCTGCTGGCACGCTGGAAGGCTGGTGAGTTCAGATGCGACATTCCCTGTATCGTGTCGAACCATGAGGATCTGCGCTATGTAGCAGAGCAGTTCGGTATTCCCTATTATGTGTGGAGTATCAAGAAAGACCACTCCAACAAGGCCGAAGTTGAGGCTGCGGAGATGGAACTGTTGAAGAAAGAAGATATCTCATTTATCGTGTTAGCACGCTATATGCAGATCATCAGTGACGAGATGATTGCCGAATATCCGCATCATATCATCAACATCCACCACTCGTTCCTGCCGGCGTTTATCGGTGCAAAGCCCTATCATCAGGCATACGAGCGTGGTGTGAAGATCATCGGAGCCACCTCGCATTATGTGACGGCCGACCTGGATGCAGGTCCTATCATCGAACAGGATGTTACCCGCATCACCCATAAGGATACGCCGGAGAGTCTGGTATTGAAGGGCAAGGATCTGGAGAAGATCGTGCTCTCACATGCCGTCAGCAAGCACATCCAGCGTAAGATTCTCACCTATAAGAATAAAACCATCATTTTCAGTTAATGCAAGTAGCAATTGTAAAATATAACGCAGGAAATATCTATTCGGTAGTGAATGCCCTCCGACGGATGGGGATAGAGCCTCAGTTGACGGACGACGCAGAACTACTGAAGAAGGCCGATAGAGTGCTGTTCCCAGGACAAGGTCACGCCGGAGAGGCTATGGACTATCTGAGAGCACGCAAACTCGACCTGCTCATCCGCGACCTGAAGCAGCCCGTCTTCGGAATCTGTGTCGGACAGCAGTTGCTCTGCAAGCACTCTGAAGAAGGTGATACCGATTGCATCGGCATATTCGATGCCGAGGTGAAACGCTTCCAGCCCCAACGTCACGAAGACAAGGTGCCCTGCATGGGTTGGAACCAACTGTATGACACGCGTTCACCGCTCATGAAAGGTATTGAGGGTGGCTATGTGTATTTCGTACATAGTTATTATGTGCCTCTGTGTAAGGAGACGATCGCAACAGCGGACTATATCCTGCCCTACTCTGCTTCCATGCATAAGGATAATTTCTACACCTGCCAGTTCCACCCTGAAAAGAGTGGTAAGGTGGGTGAACAAATACTCAAAAACTTCCTCGAATTATGATAGAACTGATTCCTGCCATAGATATCATCGGAGGCCAGTGCGTACGCCTCACGAAAGGTGATTACGACCAGAAGACGGTCTATCGTGATTCTCCTGCCGAAGTGGCCAAGGAGTTTGAGCAGATCGGTTTCAAACGTCTTCACGTGGTTGACCTCGACGGTGCCAAGTCAAAGCATATCGTGAATAGTGAAGTGCTCCGTCGTGTCACGACAGATACGCAACTCGTCGTCGATTTCGGTGGAGGCATCAAGACTGACGAGGATATTGAAAAGGCTTTTGCCGCCGGAGCTTCGATGGTAACCATCGGTTCCATTGCGGTGACCGATCCAGACCTGTTTATGGGTTGGTTGGAGAAATACGGTGCAGAGCATATCATCCTCGGTGCTGATGTGCGACACGGGAAGATCAGTATCAACGGTTGGAAGGAAGATTCCGCAGAGGATCTTCTGCCCTTCCTGAAGAAATATGTAGATGCCGGTGTCAAGAACGTACTCTGTACAGAGATCTCAAAGGATGGCACCCTGACCGGACCTGCCATAGAACTCTATCAGTCGATCATGGCAGCCTATCCCGGGCTTCACCTCATTGCCTCAGGTGGTGTATCTTCCATCGACGACATCAAGGCGCTGGAGGCCGCAGGCATCCCTGCCGTTGTATTCGGTAAGGCGATCTACGAAGGGAAAATTAATTTGAATGAATTATGGGACTGGCAAAACGCATAATACCCTGCCTTGACGTGAAAGACGGTGAGACCGTCAAAGGCACGAACTTCGTGAACCTGCGCTCTGCAGGCGATCCGGTGGCACTGGGTAAAGCCTATAGTGAGCAAGGGGCAGATGAACTGTGCTTCCTTGACATCACCGCCTCTTTTGAAGGGCGTAAGACGTTTACGGAGATGGTGACCCGTGTGGCACAGGAGATCAATATTCCTTTCACTGTCGGTGGAGGTGTCAATGAACTGGCAGATGTGGAGCGACTGCTCTACGCCGGTGCTGATAAGGTGAGCGTGAACTCTGCCGCCATCCGTCGGCCAGAACTGATCAACGAGATCACATCACGTTTCGGTTCCCAAGTGTGTGTCGTCGCCATTGACGCCAGACTCGACGAAGACGGCTGGCACTGTTATCTGAAGGGCGGTCGTGAGCGGACGGAACGTGGACTCTTTGAGTGGGCCCATGAAGCACAAGAGCGAGGAGCAGGCGAGATCCTGTTCACCTCGATGAACCACGACGGAGTGAAGGAAGGCTATGCCAATGAAGCGCTGCGCGAACTGGCCGATCATCTGTCGATTCCGATTATCGCCAGTGGTGGAGCCGGTTGTAAGGAGCATTTCCGCGACACCTTTATAGAAGGTCATTCCGATGCAGCCCTCGCTGCCTCGGTCTTCCACTTCGGTGAGATTCCCATCCCCGAACTTAAACAATATTTGAAATCAGAAGGTATTAACGTAAGAATATGAAAATAGATTTTGAGAAGTGCGGCGGTCTGGTACCTGCCATCATTCAAGACGCAACAACAAAGAACGTGCTGATGCTGGGTTATATGAACCAGGAGGCATACGAAAAAACAATAGCCACCAGGAAAGTGACTTTCTGGAGTCGTAGTCGGAACTGTCTGTGGACCAAGGGAGAGACTTCCGGTAACTTCTTGCACCTGGTAGATATCATGGTGGACTGCGATAACGACACGTTGTTGGTAAAGGCTAATCCTGACGGACCAACCTGTCACACAGGAACAGATACCTGCTGGGGGGAAGGCAACGAGCGAAATCCCCTACTCTTCCTGACCGAACTGCAGGATTTCATCAACCTTCGTCATGAGGAGATGCCAGAGGGCAGTTATACCACCAAACTTTTCAAGGATGGTGTGAAGCGTATCGCACAGAAGGTTGGCGAAGAGGCCTTGGAGTCGGTCATTGAAGCCTGCACGGGCAGTAATGAGCAACTGACTTATGAAGTCTCTGACATGCTCTACCACCTTCTGGTATTACTGACTGCCAAAGGCATGCGTATCGAGGATGTGGCTGCAGAACTGCAGAAGCGTCACGATCCCAATTGGGACAAGAAACGCCGTGAAGCCAAGGCAAAAGGTGAGATGAAGTAAATACATTATATTGATTCTGATAAGGAAATAAAAAGATGCTGATCAATCTAAAGAATGCAAATATCTGCCAACGTGAAGGCAGACTCGTGTTGGGTAACGTGAACCTGCAAGTGAATGAAGGAGACTTCATCTATCTGATTGGACGCGTTGGAGCCGGCAAGAGCACCTTGCTGAAAACATTGTATTGTGAACTGGTACTTGATGAAGCCGATGAGGCTACCGTACTGGGGCATGACCTGTTGACAATCCGAAACAAGGAGATTCCTGCTCTGCGTAGAGAAATGGGAATCGTGTTCCAGGATTTCCAACTTCTTAACGATCGTAGTGTCTATAAGAACCTGTATTTCGTATTAAAGGCTACAGGCTGGAAAGATAAGGATGCCATCAACGAGCGCATCAAGGAGGTGTTGACAGATATCGGTCTGGCTGATAAGATGGCGAATATGCCGCATCAACTCTCTGGCGGTGAACAGAAACGTATCGCCATTGCTCGTGCAATCCTGAATCACCCCAAACTCATTATTGCTGATGAACCGACCAGTAATCTTGATAAGGACACAACCGACGAGGTGATGCAGTTGTTGCGTAAGATCTCTGAAACAGGCACAGCCATCGTTATGTCAACCCATAACATCGCCTTGCTCAATAAATATCCTGGAAAAGCATTCCAGTGTCAGGATGAGAAGGTAGAGGAAGTGACTGTCAGAAAAGCATAAGAGAAGAAAGTAAGAATAATAAAAATATAAAGATTATGAAAGTGATGAAATTCGGCGGTACGTCCGTCGGCACCCCACAGAGGATGAAAGAAGTGACCAATCTTGTCACAAAGTCTGGAGAACCTGTATTCGTAGTGCTTTCTGCTATGTCGGGAACAACCAATTCACTTGTCGAGATTTCTGACTATCTCTACAAGAAGAATCCCGATGGCGCCAACGAGGTAATCAATCGTCTGGAGCAGAAGTACGACCGTCACGTGGAAGAACTCTACACCAAAGCAGAGACAAAAGCCACCACACGTGAGTTCCTGCGCAGTGAGTTCGACTATCTCCGTTCGTTTACCAAGGAACTCTTCACCAGTTTCGAGGAGAAGAGCATCGTAGCACAAGGTGAGATTATCTCAACGAATATGGTTGTCAACTATATGAACGAGATCGGTATCAAGGCTGTGCTCATCAATGCACTCGACTTCATGCGCACAGACAAGAACTCTGAGCCTGATCCTGTGTATATCAAGGAGAAGTTGAAGGCCATCCTCGCAGAGAACGAAGGCGCTCAGGTATATCTCACACAGGGTTTCATCTGCCGTAACGCCTATGGAGAGATTGACAATCTGCAGCGCGGTGGTTCTGACTACACCGCCTCACTCGTCGGTGCAGCCATCAATGCAGAGGAGATTCAGATCTGGACTGATATCGACGGTATGCATAACAACGATCCTCGTGTGGTTGATCATACAGAGCCCGTACATCAGTTGCATTTTGAAGAGGCTGCCGAGTTAGCTTATTTCGGAGCCAAGATCCTTCACCCCACTTGCGTACAGCCTGCCAAGTATGCCGGCATCCCTGTACGTCTGTTGAACACGATGGATCCTGATGCTGAGGGTACTACCATCAGCAACAAGACTGAATATGGTAAAATCAAGGCCATCGCCGCTAAGGATAACATCACAGCCATCAAGATCAAGTCAAGCCGTATGCTTCTGGCTACAGGTTTCCTGCGTAAGGTCTTCGAGATCTTCGAGAGTTATCAGACCAGTATCGACATGATCTGCACCTCTGAGGTGGGTGTTTCAATGAGTATTGACAACTCCGCTCACCTGGGCGAGATTGTGGATGAGTTGAAGAAATACGGTACCGTGACGGTTGACACCAACATGTGTATCATCTGTGTTGTGGGTGATCTCGACTGGTCGAACATTGGATTCGAGACACTCGCCCTCGACGCCATGAAGGATATTCCCGTACGCATGGTCAGTTATGGTGGTTCTAACTATAACATCTCATTCCTTATCCGTGAGGAGGATAAGAAGCGTGCCCTCCAGAGCCTGAGTAACACCATCTTCAACAAAGACAAATAAGAAACAATAACAACACACAACACAAGTAGAACAATAGATATGGCAAAAGGAATATTTCCTGTAGAGAAGTTGCAGTCGATCCAGACGCCCTTCTACTACTACGATACAGAACTATTGCGCCAAACACTTCAGGCGATTGTGAGTGAGGCGCGCAAACACGACGGATTCGTGGTACATTATGCCGTGAAGGCTAATGCTAATCCCAAGATCCTCCGCATCATCCGTGAAGCTGGGCTGGGAGCCGACTGCGTGAGTGGCGGTGAGATAGAAGCCTCCGTCAAGGCAGGATTCGCCAGTAACAAGATCGTTTATGCCGGCGTTGGTAAGAGTGACTGGGAGATCAACCTTGGTCTTGAGCATGATATTTTCTGTTTCAACGTGGAGAGTATTCCAGAACTGGAGGTTATCAATGAACTGGCAGCCGCCAAAGGAAAGGTGGCACGTGTGGCGTTCCGACTGAATCCGAATGTCGGAGCACATACACATGCCAACATTACGACTGGTCTGGCAGAGAATAAGTTTGGTATTGCCATGCGTGACATGGTATCTGTCATCAGAGAGGCAGAGAGACTTCCAAACGTGAAATGTGTGGGACTTCATTTCCACATCGGTTCACAGATTCTCGACATGGGTGACTTTGAGGCACTCTGTAACAGGGTGAACGAGTTACAGGACGAACTTGAGCGCCATCGTATCCGAGTAGAACATATTAACGTAGGAGGCGGTTTAGGTATTGACTATGCTCACCCCAACCGTGTTTCAATTCCTGACTTCAAATCGTACTTCGATACTTACGCCAAGAAACTGAAACTGCGTAATGGTCAGACCCTCCATTTCGAACTCGGACGAGCCGTCGTGGCCCAGTGCGGTTCACTTATCACGCGTACCTTATATATAAAAGAAGGAGCAACGAAGAAGTTCGCCATTGTTGATGCAGGTTTCACAGACCTGATCCGTCCGGCTCTGTATCAGGCCTATCACAAGATAGAGAACATCACCAGTGAAGAGCCTACTGAAGCATATGATGTAGTTGGACCGATATGCGAATCTACAGATGTCTTTGCCAAACAGATTGACTTGAACCGTACCAAACGCGGGGATCTGTTGGCTATCCGTTCTGCTGGTGCTTATGGAGAGATTATGGCATCACAATACAACTGTCGTAAGTTGCCTTTAGGCTATATGAGCGACGAATTATAAAATACAAACAATGAATACCAATAAACAAGGATTCTCCATTATCATGACGGTCTATGACCAAGCTCATGAGTTAAAGGAAAACTTGACCGCATTCCTGACCCAGGTATATGAGCCCGGGTATGAGGTGATTGTTGTCGATGAGACCTCCACCGATGATACGCCTGATGTATTGAAGTTGTATAAGCAAGACTATCCGAATCTTTACACCACCTTCCTTCCCAAGCAGAGCAGAAGTTTTGTACGTAGGAAGATGGCCTTTAACATTGGATTGAAAGCTTCTAAGAATGAATGGGTTATCCTTCATAACATTAACAACAAAATCAGTGATGAGAATGAACTTCAAGCCATTGCAGAAGCATTGGATGAAGATGCAGAACTCATTTTGGGCTATATCAGTAAGAAGGGAATCCGTCTGCAGCCATTTGCCTCGTATGAGGATGCGCGTTATCATCTTCTCAAGGCAGAACGGAAACTAAAGCATATTCGTGATAGAAGATTTCTGAACTATACCTGGGGACGGTATAACTTCATTATTGTCCGTAAGGATGTCAGTTATGACGTGCTGAAGTACTTCGGACAAAAGTTTTCTGCAACCAGTCTGTTGGGTTACCGGATGCGTATTCTCTTCAAGAACCTGTTCGGACGCTCTAAAACGACATTCATCAAATTCGAATAATTATACTTCACCGATATGAAAGTGCTATATATATATCCCAAAGGCGACACCCTGATCCGGCAACATGTCGAGTTGCTGGCTGATGGCTTGCGTCAGAGTGCTGATATATGTATCGCCGATAGTTATTCCGTTTTTAGACAGCAACTGAAGACCCAACAGCCAGACATCGTGCATTGCCACGGATGTTGGAACTTCGATATGATCCGTGCGGCCTTGTCAGGTCGTAAGGCTGGTGCGAGGATTGTGATCACTCCACACGGACAGATGGAGCCCTGGGCTGTTGAGCAACAGACGCCACAGGCAAAAGCCGGACGGGTGTTTCAATGGCAGAAAGCCAGCATCCAGCATGCCTATGCCATTATCACACTTGGCAAGTTAGAGCAAAAGAACTTCTTAAAACTGAAGTGGAACCAACGTGTTGAGGTGATCCATAACGCCATCATCACCAATACGATCTCACCAGGAGAGATGTGCTCTCAGACATTTGCCGTTTATCAGAAGGTCATTGACTCCAACACATTGGAGCAAATGGATGATGTCACAGCGGATGCACTCTCCATTATTATCAAGGCCAGTCTAACCGGTGATCGTCGCTGGTGCAGGCGAATCGACCCCATCAGTCATCCAGAGGATATTGACTGGAGACGTCTGATGATCTATGCCACCCATGAGAATATCCTCAACTATGTGGACTATGGGATCAGTATCCTCGGCTTGCGATCACCAGGCGTCGATACCAGAAATATTGCTTCCTACTATCCCGACAACTATACCCTACCTCGTCCGATCAAGGAAGTCGTTGGCGATTATCAGGGCAACGAGACTGACTATCTGCTCAGGATGATTACCCAGATTCATCGTCAACCTCTATTGCTTCACATGATTGAACTGACACGTGAACTCATGCGAGACACCGTCAACGACGATCAACTCAATGAGGCACTTGAGGAAAAGAAACTGAAAGGTTTTGCTGCCAGTCTGATGCAAGTGCTCAGTGAGGAAGCAGAACTTGACGAAGGCTTTATGCCCTTACTACCTGTTGAGAACCGACAAACAAATAAGATCCGCAAACTTTTGACAAATCATTTAAGGATATGACAACAACCCATTTTGAAACAACGAAGGACGACCTGCATTATCTGCAACTTCTCTCGCAATCCTTCCCTACTATTGCCGATGCCTCCACAGAAATCATCAATCTGGAGGCCATCATGGCCTTGCCAAAAGGAACAGAACATTTCCTGGCTGATCTCCACGGTGAGAGCGGTGCTTTCCAGCACGTGTTAAAAAACGCATCAGGAAATATCAAACGAAAAGTAAATGAACTTTTCGGTAACAATATTCGTGAATCGGAGAAAAAAGAACTCTGCACGCTAATCTACTATCCCGAACAGAAACTCGAACTCATTAAGACACGTGAACAGGATATTGATGACTGGTATCGTATCACCATCCATCAACTGGTAAAGGTCTGCCGCGATGTCTCGTCAAAATACACACGCTCAAAAGTGCGAAAGTCACTGCCAGAGGATTTCTCATATATCATCGAGGAGTTGCTGCACGAGAGTCTGTCGGACAATGACAAGGCAGCATATGTCAGTGTGATCGTCAATACCATTATTTCCACTGGACGAGCAGACGACTTCATTGTGGCCATCTGTAATGTCATCCAACGACTTGCCATTGACCAACTTCATATCCTTGGTGATATCTACGACCGTGGTCCTGGTGCTCATATCATCATGGATACGCTACGCCAATATCACTCTTGGGACATCCAATGGGGCAATCATGATATCCTCTGGATGGGAGCTGCAGCGGGCAATAATGCTTGTATCTGTAACGTGTTGCGCCTCTGTCTCCGCTACGCCAACCTGACAACCATAGAGGAGTATGGCATCAACCTTGTACCGTTGGCCACATTCGCACTCGACGCCTATCGGGATGATCCTTGTGAGGAGTTTATTCCGAAAGTCCTGCCTGGTAATGAGATCGATGAGAAAACACGTCTGTTGACAGCCAAGATGCACAAGGCTATCGCGGTGATCCAGTTCAAGGAAGAAGCAGCCATCTACAACCGTCGCCCAGAGTGGCAGATGCAGGATCGTAATCTGTTTGAGCAGATTGATTACACAAGAGGTGTCTGTCGTCTTGACGGAAAGGAATATGAGATGCGTAGTTGTCATTTCCCCACCATCGATCCCGCCCAACCTAATGCACTGACTGCAGAGGAAGCAGACCTGATGGAAAAACTTCACCACTCGTTCCGTATCTGTGAGAAACTGAAGAAACATATCCGCACCCTGCTCTCCCATGGTTGCATGTACACCATCAGCAACTCCAATCTGCTCTTCCACGCCAGTTGTCCATTGAATGACGACGGTTCACTGAAAGAGGTAGAGGTATATCCTGGTGTCAGTTACAGTGGCAAGGATCTGATGCATAATATCGGCATGATCATCCGTGCTGCCTTTGAAGGTCCCTCTGATGATTATCCACTCGACTACGCCCGCGACTATTTCCTTTATCTCTGGTGTGGAAAGAACTCTCCATTGTTCGACAAATCGAAGATGGCAACCTTTGAGCGTTATTTCCTTAAAGATAAGGAGACCTATAAAGAGGAAAAAGGCAATTACTTCAAACTACGTGACTCTGAGGCGGTCTGCGACCAGATCCTGGATGCTTTTGAGGTACAAGGCCGTAATCGTCATATTATCAATGGTCATGTGCCCGTACATGCCTCAAAGGGAGAAAATCCCATTAAGGCAGGTGGAAAGTTGATGGTGATTGACGGCGGTTTCTCTGAGGCTTATCATCACGAGACAGGTATCGCCGGCTATACGCTGGTATATCACTCCCGCGGTTTCCAACTCGTACAGCACGAGCCATTTACCTCACAACGGGATGCCATCATGCGTGAGACAGACATTAAATCCACGACACAGATTGTAGAGATGTCAGCCCATCGTATGCTTGTGGCTGATACCGACAAGGGTGCAGACTTGAAACGACAGGTGGCCGATCTGAAGAAACTGCTTTATGCCTACCGTCACGGCATTCTTAAAGAACGTCGTCGATAAAAGAAAACTCCCTTGCTTGTTTGCAAGGGAGTTTCTAATTTATAAGTCATTATAGTTTTGAACACTGAAGGTGGAGGTTCGCATGTCACCTGTTTCAAAGCCTCGTTTCAGCCAACGTTTGCGCTGATCAGAGGTTCCATGCGTAAAGGATTCTGGTGTAGCACGTCCCTGTGCCTTCTTCTGTAGCCAGTCATCACCGATGGCCTTGGCCAGTTCCAGACCTTTCTCAAGATCACCATACTCCATGGAATGATTCATCTGTTCCTCATAATGCGCCCATACACCAGCATAGTAATCAGCCAACAATTCCAAACGTACACTGATCTGATTAGCCGTCACTTTATCGCTCTGGTTCATGGCCTGATGCGCTTTTCCTAACGTACCCGTCAGATTCTCTACATGGTGTCCGATCTCATGAGCAATCACATAGGCATAGGCAAAGGTGTTACCCTCTACGCCCAACTGACGCTTCATCTGGGTAAAGAACGACAGGTCGATATATAATTTCTGGTCGCCCGAGCAGTAGAAAGGACCCACTGCTGCCGTAGCAGAACCACAAGCGGAGTTTACCTGATTAGAGAACAACACAAGTGTTGGCGGGGTATAAGTACCACCCATCTGTTCAAAGACAGGAGTCCACACATCCTCAGTAGAAGCTAAGATCTTCTTACAATCAGAGGCTAAAGCCTGTTCCTCCTCAGTGAAATTCTCCTCACCGACAGTCTCTGTCTGACCTGTCATCATCTGCTCCTGTGCAGCCTGTAAGCCAGCCGAGAGAGGATCACCTCCACTCATCCATGCAAACAATGCAGCAATGACTATGGCTCCGATACCGCCAATACCTGCTTTTGCACCACCGCTCATACCACGACGATCTTCGACGTTTGAGCTTTCTCTTCTTCCATCTAATCTCATAATGTTATGGTTTTAAGTTATTAATGTTTTGATTTATCTTACCGTCATGTGGAAACAGCCTTGTTTAACCTCATATTTAATAAAGCAACGCTGTTGGACACGCATATCACGAAGCACCTCAGAGAGCACCCACTTGAGTGTATCGTTACGAACCTGGCGTCGTGCAGGACCCTCCGGATTCTCAACCGTCTTATAACGATTATAACAGATATCAAAGGTCGTACCATAGAGATGGCATGAGTTCTCTGTAGCATTCACATTACGTCCACGCAGTTTACTGACATCTTCCTGTGAACGTAACACGCTGGTGACAATCAGTTTATGGAAGGGTACTCCTTTAGCATACAGGCTGTCAAAGAAAGCCTGACCGATATCCTGAAGAAGTACGGCAGCACGCGGCACAAGATATGGAATGCTGGAAGACAACGGATCTACATGATAATAAGGGTTGGAACCAATATAGACCAATTCCTTCTTACGGGCTTCAGCATCCTCACGGTTCTTAACAGGAGGTACACCCCACTGCTGGGCAGCCACCAACTGAACCGCATTCGTATCAGGGAACGCCTCTTTGTAACTTGCTACAGACAAGATACGATGTCTCATGGGAGAACCAGTTTGGGCAGTCGTGTTTGTCGGACTGGGAAGGGGTGGCTGATTGGAATTATTAGCAGTCGCTACTTCTGGGAACACCCATCGTATAACCGCCAGTATTGCTACCGTAATAAAGAAGCCTTGCAAATATGTTTTTTTTGTCAATCTCATAAGAAAATTCTGTTTCGGGGACAAAGTTACAAAAAAAAAATGTAACTTTGCACGCAAATTAGTAATTTGTCGATAAATTGATAGAGAAACATCTTGTTTTAGAGGATATTGACCCTGTAGTCTTCTACGGAGTGGGTAATGGTCATCTGCAAATGATCAGGTCGCTCTACCCCAAGTTGCGTATTGTGGCTCGTGATAACGTCATCCGAGTACTTGGCGATGAGGAGCAAATGGCATCTTTTGAGGAGAACGTGGAGAAACTACGTCGCCATGTACTTCGCTTCAATGCCTTGAAAGAAGAAGATATCCTCGACATCATCAAAGGTAAGCGTACCAAAGACGAGGTGCCCGAAGGGGTAATCTGCTATTCGATGTCCGGTCGTCCTATCAAGGCAAGGACAGCGAACCAACAACGTCTCATAGAGGCATACGAGAAAAACGACATGGTGTTTGCTGTAGGACCAGCAGGTACGGGAAAGACCTATCTGTCCATCGCTCTGGCTGTAAAAGCCCTGAAAGAGAAGACCGCCAAGAAAATCATCCTATCCCGCCCTGCAGTGGAAGCCGGTGAGAAATTGGGATTCCTGCCTGGTGACATGAAAGATAAGATTGATCCGTATCTTCAGCCACTCTATGACGCACTGGAGGACATGTTGCCTCAGGTAAAACTTCAGGATATGATGGAGAAGCATGTGATTCAGATTGCTCCTCTGGCATTCATGAGAGGACGTACCTTGAGTGATGCAGTAGTCATCCTTGATGAGGCACAGAACACCACCCCTGCACAGATACGGATGTTTCTGACGCGTATGGGTTGGAACACCAAGATGATTATCACTGGTGATATGACACAGATTGACCTGCCTCATTCACAGAAGAGCGGTCTGATTGAAGCCCTTCATATATTAAATAAGGTGGAAGGCATTGGTGTCGTGAATCTGGATCGCAGTGACATTGTCCGTCATAAACTCGTGACGCGGATTGTCAATGCTTATGAGGAATACGACAAGGAAAAGGAAAGGTAAGAAAAATATAATAGAATAAGCAAATGAAAGCATTAACAGGAACGGACTTTAAGTTCGAAGGACAAAAGAGCGTTTATCACGGCAAGGTACGTGATGTGTACAACATTAATGACGACCTGATGGTGATGGTTGCTACCGACCGTATCTCTGCATTCGACGTCGTGTTGCCGAAGGGAATCCCCTTCAAAGGACAGGTTCTGAATCAGATTGCAGCCAAGTTCCTCGATGCAACGACAGACATCTGCCCCAACTGGAAACTGGCTACTCCCGACCCTATGGTGACTGTCGGACTGAAGTGCGAGGGATTCCGCGTAGAGATGATCATCCGATCTATCCTAACTGGTTCTGCATGGCGTGAGTACAAGAACGGCTGTCGTGAACTCTGCGGTGTCAAGTTACCTGACGGTATGAAGGAGAACGAGCGTTTCCCCGAGCCAATCATCACACCGACGACAAAGGCAGATGAAGGTCATGACATGAACATCTCTAAAGAAGAGATTATTGCCCAAGGCATCGTGTCAGCAGAAGATTATGCTATCATGGAGGATTATACCCGTAAGATCTTCGCCCGTGGTCAGGAGATTGCAGCCAAGCGTGGTCTGATCCTTGTAGATACCAAATACGAATTCGGCAAACGCGATGGCAAGGTTTATCTGATTGACGAAATCCACACGCCTGACTCCAGCCGTTATTTCTATGCTGATGGTTATGAAGAGAAACTTGCAAAGGGAGAACCCCAGCGTCAACTTTCGAAAGAGTTCGTGCGCCAGTGGCTTATCGAGCACAACTTCATGAACGAGCCTGGACAAGTGATGCCTGAGATCACTGATGAATATGCAGACAGTGTATCAGAGCGTTATATTGAACTGTATGAACATATCGTCGGTGAGAAATTCGAGCGTGAGACCAGCAATGAGGATATTGCTGCCCGCATAGAGAAGAATGTTACCGATTGGCTGAAAGTCTTTAGCAAATAAAGCATCTGTATCAGGTTGTATGGGCTACGAACAGGAAAAGATCAATCCTTACGAAAAGGGGGTGGAAAAGACGCAGCAGGTGGAGCAGATGTTCGACAACATCGCTCCTACCTATGACAAACTGAACCACCGACTCTCGTGGGATATTGACAGGGGATGGCGGAAAAAAGCCATCCTCCAACTGAAGCCTTATCAGCCCACAACCTTACTCGACATCGCTACAGGTACTGGTGATTTCGCTATCCTTGCTGCAGAGATGCTGCATCCATCCAAACTGATCGGTGCAGACATCAGCGAAGGTATGATGGAAATCGGACGGCAGAAAGTGAAGGCAAAAGGATTAGATGCCATTATCTCTTTTGAGAAAGAGGATTGTACGGCTCTCTCCTATCCCGATGGCACCTTCGACGCTGTGACAGCAGCCTTCGGCATCCGCAACTTCGCCGATCTCGACAAAGGTCTCTCTGAGATGTGCCGAGTACTGAAACCCGGCGGACATCTGAGTATTGTAGAACTCACTACACCCGTCAGTTTCCCGATGCGACAACTCTTTCATATCTACAGTCATACGATTTTGCCTATCTATGGACGGCTCATATCAAAAGATACCAGCGCCTATAGTTATCTGACAAAAACCATAGAGGCCTTTCCCCAAGGAGAGCGTATGGTGGATATTCTCTGTAAGGCAGGCTTTAAGGAAGCCTCTTTCAAGCGACTGACATTTGGCATTTGCACCATGTATTTTGCCACTAAATAATCATAGACAATGGACAAGTACGGATTAATTGGCTATCCTCTGGGACACTCATTCTCCATCAGTTACTTCAACCAGAAGTTTGCTGATGAGGGTATCAATGCGAAGTATGAGAATTATGAACTTCCAAGTATTGATATGCTCACAGAAGTGCTGGATAAGAATCCAGAGTTGAAAGGACTTAATGTGACAATCCCTTATAAAGAGAAAGTGATTCCTTTCCTTGATGCGATTTCACCTGAGGCAAGAGCCATCGGTGCAGTCAATGTCATCAAAGTGACCCATGAAAAAGGGAACACACGTCTTAAAGGCTATAACAGCGATGTGATCGGCTTTACCAAGAGCATTGAGCCCATGCTGGACAAGAAGTGGCATAAGCGAGCATTGATCCTTGGTACCGGCGGTGCATCAAAAGCCATCAACTTTGGATTGAAGTCCTTAGGTGTGGAACCGGTCTTTGTAAGTCGTTACGAGCGTCCGGACACCATTCAATATAATAAAATCACGCCAGAGGTAGTGAAAGAATATAATGTGATTGTAAACTGCACACCTGTCGGCATGTACCCACATACGGAGGAATGTCCTCCCCTGCCATATGAGGCGATGGACAACCATACCATTCTCTATGATCTGATTTATAATCCTGATCAGACGCTCTTTATGCGCAAAGGTGCCCAATATGGTGCTGATGTCAAGAACGGTTTAGAGATGCTACTGCTGCAGGCTTTTGCAAGTTGGGAGTTTTGGAATGATAACAAATAGAACAATATAAAGAACAAATACAAAGATGAGCGACAACAGATACATGATGCGTGGTGTAAGTGCTGCCAAGGAAGATGTACACAACGCCATTAAGAATATCGATAAGGGTATCTTCCCACAGGCTTTCTGTAAAATCATACCTGATATTCTGGGAGGTGATCCTGAGTATTGCAATATCATGCACGCAGATGGAGCAGGCACCAAGTCATCACTGGCTTATATGTACTGGAAAGAAACAGGCGATCTCTCAGTCTGGAAAGGTATTGCCCAGGATGCCATCGTCATGAACACAGACGATCTGCTTTGTGTGGGTGCAGTGGATAACATTCTTGTTTCCAGCACCATCGGACGTAACAAGATGCTGGTACCAGGTGAAGTCATCTCAGCCATCATCAATGGTACTGACGAACTTCTGGCTGAGTTGCGTGAGATGGGTATTGGTATTTATCCTACAGGTGGAGAGACTGCCGATGTAGGTGATCTGGTACGTACGATTATCGTTGATTCTACCGTTACCTGTCGCATGAAGCGCTCAGATGTCATCGACAATGCCAACATCCGTCCTGGTGATGTGATTGTAGGTCTTTCCTCTACAGGTCAGGCCACTTATGAGAAACGTTACAATGGCGGTATGGGTAGTAATGGTCTTACTTCTGCCCGTCATGATGTTTTTGCCAAGTATCTCGCAGAGAAATACCCTGAGAGTTTCGATCATGCAGTACCCAACGAACTGGTATATAGCGGTAAGTATCAACTGACGGATGCCGTAGAGGGCTCACCTGTAGATGCAGGACAACTCGTACTCTCTCCCACCCGTACCTATGCCCCTGTGATTAAGAAACTGCTCGACGAGTTACGTCCAGAGATCCACGGTATGGTGCACTGCACTGGTGGTGCCCAGACTAAGGTGCTTCACTTTGTGAACGACAACTGCAAGGTCATCAAGGATAACATGTTCCCTGTTCCCCCACTCTTCAAGGCCATCCATGAGTGTTCTGGTACAGATTGGAAAGAGATGTATCAGGTGTTCAACATGGGTCACCGTATGGAGATTTATGTACGTCCAGAGGTTGCAGAGAAGGTGATTGAGATTTCAAAGAGTTTCAACATCGACGCTCAGATTGTCGGTCATATTGAGGGAGGTCAGAAGAGTCTGACTATCAAATCAGAATTTGGAGAATTTACATATTAATGGAGAATAACAGTATATTACAGAAACTCGACGGACTGGAGGCGCGCTTCGAGGAGGTATCAACCTTGATTACCGACCCCGATGTGATTGCTGACCAGAATCGTTTCGTGAAACTCACCAAGGAGTATAAGGACCTCGGTGACATTATGGATGCCAGAAAACGTTATATCGCCTGTCTGAACGGTATCAAGGAGGCCAAGGATATCCTTGCCAACGAGACCGATCCGGAGATGAAGGAGATGGCACGTGAGGAACTGGCTGCCAACGAGGAACTTCAGCCCAAACTGGAAGAAGAAATCAAGATTGCCTTGATTCCCAAAGATCCTGAGGATGCAAAGAATGTACAGATGGAGATCCGTGCAGGAACGGGAGGTGATGAAGCCTGTCTGTTTGCCGGCGATCTCTTCAAGATGTATAAGAGTTACTGCGACGCCAAAGGTTGGCAACTCTCGATTACGAGTGTGTCAGAAGGTGCCGTCGGTGGTTATAAAGAGATTGATTTCGCTGTCTCTGGTGCCGATGTCTATGGCACCTTGAAATATGAGTCTGGCGTGCATCGTGTACAGCGCGTGCCTGCCACTGAGACCCAGGGACGTATGCATACCTCAGCCGCCACAGTAGCCGTATTGCCTGAGGCAGATAAGTTTGAGGTTCATGTGAATGAAGGTGAGATCAAGTGGGATACTTTCCGTTCATCAGGTGCTGGTGGTCAGAATGTGAACAAGGTGGAGTCTGGTGTGCGCCTGCGCTATATGTGGAAGAACCCGAACACGGGTGAGACCGAAGAGATCCTCATCGAGTGTACGGAGACACGTGACCAACCCAAGAATAAGGAACGCGCCCTTTCTCGTCTCTATACCTTTATCTATGATAAGGAACATCAGAAGTACATGGATGATATCGCTTCACGCCGAAAGAGTCTCGTCTCGACAGGTGACCGTAGTGCAAAGATCCGCACCTACAACTTCCCACAGGGACGTGTGACAGACCACCGTATCGGTTATACCACCCACGACTTACAAGGATTCTTAGGTGGAGACATCCAGGCCATGATCGATGCCCTCACGGTAGCAGAGAATGCAGAAAGAATGAAGGAAACGGAATTATAATTTGACTATTATGACAAGACAGGAACTGATCAATCAGATAAAAGAGAAACAGAGTTTTCTCTGTGTGGGGCTCGATACCGATATCGACAAGATCCCCCAGTGCATTATCGACGAGGCCAAGCAACACGATGGTGAAGAGTATCTCTTCAGAGCCCTCTGTGAGTTTAATGCCCTGATCATCGATGCGACAGCCCCCTATTGTGTGGCCTATAAGCCAAACCTGGCTTTTTATGAGGCTTATGGTGTAGAGGGACTGATGGCTTTTGAGGCCACCATCGACTATCTGAAAGAAGAATATCCTAATCACTTTATCATTGCAGATGCCAAGCGTGGAGATATCGGCAACACCTCGAAGATGTATGCCAAGACATTCTTTGAGCAGTATGATGTTGATGCACTGACGGTAGCCCCATATATGGGTGAAGACTCTGTGACCCCATTCTTAGGTTACGAAGACAAGTGGGTTATCTTGCTGGCCCTGACATCCAACAAAGGATCACACGATTTTCAGTTGACTGAGGATGCCAACGGAGAACGCTTGTTTGAGAAAGTATTGAAAACCTCCCAGCAGTGGGGAAACAAAGACAACATGATGTATGTCGTAGGAGCAACCCAAGGTAAGATGTTCGAGGATATCCGTAAGGTGGTTCCTGATCATTTCCTCTTGGTTCCTGGTGTAGGAGCACAAGGTGGTAGTCTGCAGGAGGTTTGTCAATATGGCATGACTGCAGACTGCGGACTCTTAGTCAACTCTTCCCGTGGTATCATCTATGCCTCCAAGGGTGAGGACTTCGCTGAGGCTGCTGCTGAGGCTGCCAATAAACTCCAACAGGAAATGGCTATCGAACTCCAGAAGAAGTGAAGGAAGCGAAGATCATCAACGACCCCGTATTCGGGTTTATCAAGATACCTCGTGGTCTGCTTTATGGCATTGTGGAACATCCTTTGTTCCAACGTCTGAACAGGATCAACCAGTTGGGGTTGGCTTCCGTCGTCTATCCTGGTGCCCGACACACCCGTTTCCAACACTCACTTGGTGCTTTTCATCTGATGGGTGAGGCTGTCATCTCTCTCCAACAGAAAGGTATCTTTATCTTTGACGCTGAGGCCGAAGCCGTTCAGGCTGCCATTCTGATGCATGACATCGGACATGGTCCTTTCTCCCATGTGTTGGAGAATACACTGATTCACGGCATCTCACACGAAGACATCTCACTGATGATGATGGAAGAGATCAATCAGCACTTCAATGGTCAGTTGAATCTCGCCATCTCTATCTTCAAAGGCAACTATCCCAAGAACTTCCTCCACCAACTCATATCCAGTCAACTTGATATGGACCGCCTTGACTACCTGCGTCGCGATTCTTTTTATACTGGTGTGACAGAAGGTAATATTGGTTCTGCTCGCATCATCAAGATGCTCAATGTGGTTGACGATTCATTAGTGGTCGATCAGAAAGGTATCTACTCGTTGGAAAACTACCTGACAACCCGTCGACTGATGTACTGGCAGGTATATCTGCATCGTACTTGTGTGGCATATGAGAAAGTATTGGTCAATATGCTGACACGCGCCAAGGATCTCATCAGAGAAGGTCAGGAAGTGTTTGCTTCCCCTGCCCTACATTATTTCCTCGAGAATGATGTCGATAAAGAATGGTTTATCAATCATCCGGAGGCTCTTATGAACTATGAAGAACTTGATGATTCTGACATCTGGAGTGCGATGAAAGCCTGGCGTCATCATCATGACAAGATGCTTGCCACACTTGCCACCGATATGCTCGATCGTCATATCTTTAAGGTCGAGGTCTCAGAAGAACCTTTTGAGGATGCCCATATCGAGACGATTGCCAAAGAGATTTCTGCCCGTATGGAGATCTCCATTGAGGATGCCAAACACTATATGATGAGCATCAATACCATCTCCAAGGATATGTATAATGTGGAAGATGATAGTATCGCAATACTTTACAAAAATGGCGATATACGCGATATTTCTGAGGCATCCGAATTGCTAAATGTTCAATTACTTTCTAAAAAAATAAGAAAATATTATCTCAGTTATCAGAGATTTGAGTAATTTTTGCTATCTTTGCACAAATAATTAAAAAGATACGAAAGTTATGGAATTTACAGCCAAACAAATTGCGGATCTGATCCAAGGCAAAGTGGAAGGCAACGAACAGGCAACAGTCCACACATTTGCAAAAATCGAAGAAGGCGTACCTGGTGCCATCTCCTTTTTATCGAATCCCAAATACATGCATTTTATATACGAGACTCAATCAAGTGTTGTATTAGTTAACGAGGATGTCGTATTTGAAAAGCCTGTCAGCGCAACGCTTATCCGTGTTAAGAATGCCTATGAGAGTGTAGCCAAGTTGTTGCAGTTCTACGAATCAACGAAACCTCGCAAAACTGGGATTGACCCACTTGCCAGTATTTCTCCCAAGGCCACTATCGGGGAAGATGTCTATATCGGTGCCTTTGCCGTAGTTGGTGATGGGGCCGTTATCGGTAATGGCACTCAGATCTACCCGCATGTGGTAATCGGAGACGGTGTTACCATCGGTGAGAAATGTCTGCTTTATGCCAACGTAACCATCTATCAGGGATGCAAATTAGGAAATAACGTTACAATACATGCAGGAACCGTCATCGGTGCCGATGGCTTCGGCTTTGCGCCTAATGCTGAAGGCTACGACAAGATTCCACAGATTGGTATTGTAGTGATAGAAGACGATGTCGAGATTGGTGCTAATACCTGTGTGGATCGTTCTACGATGGGTCAGACCATCATCCATAAGGGTGTGAAACTGGACAATCTGATTCAGGTGGCCCATAATTGTGAGATCGGTGAGAATACGGTGATGTCTGCCCAAGCAGGCATGGCTGGTTCCACAAAGATCGGCAAGTGGTGTATGGTAGCCGGTCAGGTAGGCTTTGCCGGACATATCCACATCAGCGACAAGACCCTCGTTGGCGCACAAGCAGGTGTGATGAAAGACACCAAGCCTGGTGATAAAGTGATGGGCTATCCTGCCATCAATCATCTGACATATATGAAAGCCAGGGCTCTTGATCCCAAGTTGCCTGAGATGTATCTCCAGATAGCCGCTCTTCAGCGTGAGTTGGATGAGTTGAAGAAGATTGTTACAATTGAAAGATAAATTTTTGAAATAGTCAAATTGTCAAATACAATATGAAGCAGAAGACTTTGAAAGGCAGTTTTTCCCTTTTTGGAAAAGGACTGCATACAGGTTTGAATCTGACGGTGACCTTTAATCCAGCACCAGAGAATACGGGTTATAAGATTCAGCGTATTGATTTAGAGGGGCAACCCATTATTGATGCCATTGCTGAGAACGTGGTTGACACCCAGCGTGGTACGGTACTCGGTAAGGGAGAAGCACGCGTATCAACCGTAGAGCACGGACTCTCCGCCCTCTACGCTATGGGTATCGACAACTGTCTGATTCACGTCAATGGTCCAGAGTTCCCCATTCTCGATGGTTCGGCCATCCAATATGTGGAGAAGATCAAGGAGATTGGTATGGAGGATCAGAATGCTCCCAAAGATTTCTATGTCATCCGTAAGAAGATTGAGGTGAAGGATGAAAAGACGGGGTCATGCATTACCATTCTGCCCGATGAGGACTTCTCTATTACAGCCATGTGCTCGTTCGAGTCGAAGTTTATCAGTTCGCAGTTTGCCACACTCGACAATCCCTTTGCTTACGACACCGAGATTGCAAGCGCTCGCACCTTCGTCTTCGTACGTGATATCGAGCCCCTGTTGCAGGCTAACCTGATCAAGGGCGGCGATTTGGATAACGCCATCGTGATCTACGAGCGTCAGACCACTCAGGAGCGTCTGGATATGCTGGCAGATATGTTGCACGTTGAACACCGCGACGCTACCGATCTGGGGTACATCCAGCACAAACCTCTTCAGTGGGACAATGAGTGTACGCGCCACAAGTTGCTCGACATTATCGGCGATATGGCTTTGATCGGCAAACCTATCAAGGGTCGTATCGTTGCCACCCGTCCAGGTCACACCATCAACAACAAGTTCGCCCGTCAGATGCGTAAGGAGATTCGCAAGCACGAAATTCAGGCACCTATCTACGATCCGAACGAGGAGCCGGTGATGGACGTGAACCGCATCCGTGAACTGCTGCCCCATCGCTACCCGATGCAGTTGGTAGATAAGGTGACACAACTGGGTGCAAACACCATCGTAGGTGTGAAGAACGTCACTGCCAACGAGCCTTTCTTCCAGGGACACTTCCCACAGGAGCCAGTGATGCCTGGTGTGCTTCAGATAGAGGCAATGGCCCAGTGTGGCGGATTGTTGGTATTGAACACACTCGAAGAACCTGAGCGTTGGAGTACCTACTTCATGAAGATCGACGATGTGAAGTTCCGTAAGAAGGTAGTTCCTGGCGACACACTGATTTTCAAGGTGGAACTGCTGGCCCCTGTTCGTCATGGCATCTCTTCGATGAAGGGTTATATCTTCGTTGGCGACCAGGTAGTGGCAGAAGCCACATTCACAGCACAAATCGTAAAGAATAAATAATATATGGCAAATCAAATACATCCACTGGCTGTTGTTGACCCCGAGGCAAAACTGGGAGATAACAATATCATCGGTCCTTTCTGCGTGATTGATAAGAACGTAGTGATAGGCGACAACAACAAACTGTATAACGGCGTAACCCTGCACTTTGGTACTCGTCTCGGTAATAACAACGAGATTTTCCCAGGTGCATCGATCTCTACCAAACCTCAGGATCTGAAGTTCCAGGGTGAAGAGACCACTTGTGAGATTGGCGACAACAATTCCATCCGTGAGAATGTAACCATCAGTCGTGGCACAGCCTCTAAGGGTAAGACCGTCGTTGGAAACGGTAATCTGCTGATGGAGAACATGCACATCGGACACGACTGCGAAATCGGTAATGGCTGTATCATCGGCAACTCAACCAAGTTTGCCGGTGAAGTCGTTGTTGACGACAATGCCATCATTTCGGCTTGCTGTCTGTTCCACCAGTTCCTGCATGTCGGCGGCTACATCATGTTCCAGGGAGGTTCTCGCACAAGTCAGGACATTCCGCCTTACGTCATTGCAGGTAAGGAACCTATTCGCTATGCGGGTGTGAATCTGGTGGGATTGCGTCGCAGAGGTTTTCCGCGTGAGACCATCGAGGCTATCCACGAGGCCTATCGTATCATCTACTCTCAAGGGGTGCTGAAGGATGGTGTCGCAATGGCCCGTGCCCAGTATCCTGACTCGAAGGAAGTAGAATATATCTGCAACTTCATCGAGAGCTCAAAACGTGGAGTCATCAGATAACTATTCAACATCTCACCGTTGAAGAAAACGCTGATAGTCATTACTGGACCGACGGCTGTTGGAAAGACAGCACTCTGTATGGATCTTGCTACACATTTCGGCATCCCTATCATCAATGCCGATTCGCGACAGATCTACCGGGAACTGAAGATCGGAACAGCACGTCCTACAGAGGAGCAGATGCAACAGATCAAGCACTACTTCGTAGGTACACTCGGACTGGAAGACTACTACAGCGCCTCGCTCTTTGAACAACAGGTATTGGAACTGCTGAGTCAGTTGTTTCAGACACACGATTACGCATTGATGGCTGGTGGAAGCATGATGTATATCGATGCTGTATGTGAAGGCATTGACGATATTCCCACCATCGATGATGAGACACGTGCGCTGATGAAACGACGGCTTACCGAGGAAGGTCTTGAGCGATTGTGCGAAGACCTAAAAAGGCTGGATCCCGAATACTACGAGATCGTTGACAAGCAGAATCCGCGACGTGTGGTACATGCCCTCGAGATCTGTACGATGACAGGTCAGACCTACACCTCCTTTCGCCGTCGTGAAAAACGAGAACGTCCCTTCCGCATCATCAAGATCGGACTGAACCGTCCACGTGAAGAACTCTACGCACGCATTAATCAACGGGTGGATCAAATGATGGCTGACGGACTGCTGGAAGAAGTCAAGGCAATGTATCCCAAGCGCTCACTCAATGCTTTGAACACCGTTGGCTATAAAGAGTTGTTTGACTACCTTGACGGCAGATGGTCACTCGAAGAAGCCGTGGAACGCATTAAAGGCAACACCCGTCGATATGCCCGTAAGCAACTTACATGGTATAAAAAGGACGACCAGATACGCTGGTTCCATCCTGATGAGATAACTACAATCATTTACTATATAACATCGCTATGAAACAGAAACTTATCGAAATAGCAAATAGCACCTGGCAATGGATTAAAGGTCTGTGGCCTTGGTATAAGAGTCTTTATAAAGGTCGCCCCTGGTATGTGAAGACCCTCGCAGGCATCGTCTCGTTAATCGCTGCCTTCTTTATCTATCTGGGCGCAGTAGATATGAATTTCCTATGGCTCTTCGGAAAGTCGCCTTCGATGACTACCATCAAGAACAAGCGCCCCAATACAGCCTCAGAGATTTATAGTGCCGACGGTGTGATGATCGGTAAGTTTTTCAGCGAGAACCGCACCCCTGTCAGCTATGAGGAAGTGAACCCGGTGTTCTGGCAAGCCCTGATCGATACGGAGGATGAGCGATTCTACACCCATCATGGTATCGACTATACCGCCTTTGCAGCCGTAGCCAAGGAGTATATCCTGCATCGTGATGCACGAGGTGCCTCTACCATCACCCAACAGTTGGCTAAGAATCTCTTCCGCACCCGTTCAGAATACTCTACAGGTCTGTTGGGTAACATCCCAGGCTTGAAGATGCTTATCATGAAGAGCAAAGAGTGGATTACGGCTTATAAACTCGAGTTTTTCTTCGATAAGAATGAGATACTGACACGCTATGCCAATACGGTGGACTTCGGCTCGAATGCTTTTGGAATCAAGACGGCTTGTAAGACCTACTTCGGCTGTGCCCCCAAGGATCTGACCACAGAGAATGCGGCTATCCTCGTGGGAATGCTTAAGGCCACCACCTATTATAATCCGCTGATCAATCCGGAGAACTCACTGAAGCGCCGTAACATCGTACTCGACCTGATGCAACAGCATGGACATCTGACAGAGGCAGAGTGTGACTCTCTGAAACAATTGGATATAAAACTCGACTATAGTGTGGAGACAGCCTACGACAGCAAGGCCAACTACTTTCGCGAGGCCGTGGCGAATAATCTGAAAGACTGGTGCAGGGAGAGCGGCTATGATCTCTATACCGATGGTCTGCGTATCGAGACCACCCTTGATACCCGTATGCAAAAATACGCTGAGGAGGCTGCCATCAAACAGATGAAACAGGTGCAGCAGACCTTCAACGCCCACTGGGGTTCCACCAATCCTTGGCAGGATGAGAACCACGTGGAGATCAAGAACTTCATCGAGGATATCGCCAAGCGCCAGCCTGTCTATAAATACCTCTCGAAGAAATTCGACGGCAACGAGGACTCCATCAATTACTATCTGAACCTGCCCCATCCTGTGAAGGTATTCGATTACGAGAAAGGTCAGGTGGAGAAAGAACTCTCTACGATGGACTCCATCCGTTATATGGTACACTTCATGCATTGCGGTTTTGTAGCAATCGAAGCCCAGACAGGTCATGTGAAAGCCTGGGTGGGTGATATCGACTTCCACTCCTGGAAATATGATAAGGTGACAGCGATGCGCCAGCCTGGTTCCACCTTCAAACTTTTCGTCTATGCCGAGGCGATGAATCAAGGTATCACCCCTTGCGATTACCGAAAGGATGAATACTTCTCCATGAAGGTGATGGATCATGGACAGGAGGTGACTTGGGCACCCACGAATGCCGACGGCCATTTCTCTGGGGCCAATATCTCACTGAAACAGGCCTTTGCGATGAGTATCAACTCTGTAGCCGTCAGACTCGGGCAGGAATGTGGTATCGACAATATTGTGAGAACTGCCCACGCCATGGGTATCAAGTCTAAACTCGATGCAACACCCTCACTGACGCTTGGTGCCAGCGATGTCAACCTGCTCGAACTGGTGAACGCCTATTGCACACCAGTGAATGACGGTAAAATGCACGAAGCCATTCTCGTGACCCGAATCCTCGACCGCGACGGCAATGAAGTCTATACAGAACCCAAAGAACAGAAGCAGGCACTTCCCTATCGCAGTGCCTACCTTGTACAGCAGTTGCTGATGGGTGGTATGAGCGGTACGAGTTCTCGTTTGATGGGATTCGTAGGTTATGACAAGGCAGCAGATACCGATTTCGGAGGTAAGACAGGTACGTCGAACAATCACTCCGATGCTTGGTTTATCGGCACGACACCTAAACTCGTGGTTGGTGCTTGGGTTGGTGGTGAATACCGTAGCATTCACTTCCGCACAGGTATGCTGGGACAAGGTAACCGGACGGCATTGCCCATCTGCGGCTATTTCCTTGGTTCTGTGTTGAACGATCCTGCTTTCAAGGAATATCGGGTGAAGTTTGGTGCACCCAAGGAAGGCGGACTCTCACCAGAGATGTACAACTGTGGTGGTTATTTCAGGGCGCCCTCCGATTCTGACTCCATCCGCACAGACTCCCTGCACCTGAATGAAGGTGATGATGAGTTCATCGAACTCGACGAACACGGGAACCCGATGCGCCACCATAGCCCGGAGTCGCCTGATGACATGAATTCGCATCCGAATAATGCACCCCACGGAGAGGCAACTGTCGAAGATGAAAAACAGAAGACTATCTGAATAATCGCCCTCCAATGCAACTCGACTTAGACAACAAGGAGTGGCAGGATGCGCTCCAGATCATCAACTATACCCGTCGCTCGCTCTTTCTCACAGGAAAGGCAGGGACGGGTAAATCTACGTTCCTGCGCTATGTGGCTGACCACACGAAGAAGAAACATGTGATCCTTGCCCCGACAGGCATCGCTGCCATCAATGCGGGTGGTTCGACACTTCACAGTTTCTTCCGTCTGCCTTTCCACCCTTTGCTGCCCAATGATTCCCGTTACAGTTGGCGCCATATCAAAGAGACACTGAAATATACAGGTGCCCAAAGAAAACTGATCCGGGAAGTGGAGTTGATCATCATCGATGAGATTTCGATGGTACGCGCCGACATCATCGACTTTATCGATAAAATCCTGCGTGTCTATACCCGAAACCCAGAACCTTTTGGAGGCAAACAACTCCTGTTGGTGGGCGACATTTACCAGTTAGAGCCAGTGCTGAAGGACGAGGACCGTCAACTGCTACAGCCCTTCTACCCCAGTTCGTATTTCTTCAATGCCAAGGTGTGGCAGCAGATGCCTATCGTATCTATCGAACTGCGAAAGGTGTATCGTCAGAGCGATGAACGCTTCATCGCCATCCTCGATCGTATCCGAAACAACACTTCTACCCCAGCCGATCTTTATGCTCTGAATTCCAGAGTTGCGGCTGATACTTCACAGAAAGGCATGAGCATCACTCTCGCAGCCCGTCGCGATACGGTGGATTACACCAACGAACAACATCTGGCAGCACTCGATGGCGACCCTATCACCTTCACGGGAGAGATCAAAGGCGACTTCCCCGAGACCTCGCTTCCCACACCGATGGAGTTACAACTGAAACCTGGGGCACAGGTGATCTTCATTAAGAACGACAAAGATAAACGATGGGTGAACGGCACACTAGGCACCATCGAATACATCGACGAAGAAGAAGGAGTGATCGGCATCATCACGGAAGACGGCTCCGCATGGGATGTGGAACGGGAGATATGGGAGAACATGCGCTACACCTTCAACGAGAAGGAACAGAAGATTGAAGAGGAACTTTTAGGTACCTACACCCAGTTCCCGATCCGTCTGGCATGGGCGATTACCGTTCATAAGAGTCAGGGACTGACCTTTTCGCAGGTGGCTATCGACTTCGGAGGCGGTGGTGCCTTTGCTGGAGGACAGACCTACGTGGCACTCTCACGTTGTACCTCACTCGAAGGTATCACACTGAAGGCCCCTTTGCGCCAAAGCGATATCTTCGTACGGGCTGAAGTGGTACAGTTTGCTAACCGTTACAATGATCAGACTTTGATTGCCCAAGCCATGCAGGAAGGTAAGGCAGACCGTGAATACCACGATGCCGTGAAAGCATTCGATCAGGGCAACTTCGAACTTTTCCTCGAAAACTTCTATAAAGCCATCCATTCGCGCTACGACATCGAGAAACCTCATATCCGTCGTTTCATCCGCAGGAAACTGGAAGTCATCAACCGTCAGAAATCAGAGATCACAGAACTGAAGGAGGAAATCAAACAGAAAAATGAACTTCTGAAACGTTTGGCAGCCGAATACACCATCTTAGGTCGTGAGTGCGAACACGAACATATGAACGAAGCCGCCATCCGCAACTATGAAAAAGCCCTCGAACTCTATCCCGATGCCGGTGATGCACGTCGCCGTCTCAAGAAACTCCAAAAACAATAATATTAAAAAAGGCTTTTTTTATCGACAAAATAATCGATTGCGCAACTTTTTATGTTAAGATTTGATAAAATTTGCTTTTGTGTGGGCACACATATTACTTCAAGCAAAAATAAAACGGAAAAAGTTTGGCAGTTAAGGAAAATTGTCTTACCTTTGCAAACGTTATCCTGAAAACAATCTTTTTACCTTAGAAAACTAATACCTATTGAAGATATGGAGCGGTTGCTTGCGAAAGTCATCGCTTTATTTTTTGTCCTCACTCAAAGTGTTAAACTTTCATAAAACTATAAACTATCAACTCTAAACTATCCACTATAAAATAAAAAATGTGTACCTTTGCACCCCGATTAGAGTCCGTAGGGGCAGAATGAAGTGTGTACGAACGTACGCCGCCTCGCGGAAAAATCCCTTTAAATACAATAAAATAAACAATGTACGCAATTGTAGAAATTCAGGGTCAGCAGTTCAAGGCCGAGCAGGGCAAGAAGCTCTTCGTGCACCACATCAAGGATGCCGAGGCTGGTAAGACTGTTGAATTTGACAAGGTGCTGCTCGTAGATGCTGACGGTGCAGTGAAGGTAGGTGCTCCGACCGTAGAGGGAGCAAAGGTAGTATGTGAAGTAGTGAACCCGCTGGTGAAGGGTGACAAGGTCATCGTCTTCAAGATGAAGCGCCGTAAGGATTCTCGTAGCCGCAACGGTCATCGTGAGCAGTTCACTGAAGTAGAAATCAAGTCTGTAATCGCTTAAATCAGGGAGGAACAACATTATGGCACATAAGAAAGGTGTAGGTAGTTCTAAGAACGGTCGTGAGAGCGCAGCTCAGCGACTTGGCATTAAGATTTTCGGCGGTCAGCAGTGTGTAGCTGGTAACATCATCGTTCGCCAGCGTGGTACGAAGCACAATCCTGGTAACAACGTTGCCATTGGTAAGGATGACACCCTCTACGCGCTCGTAGATGGTACCGTAAACTTCCACAAGGGCAAGTACAACAAGAGCGTTGTATCAGTGATTCCTAAAGCTGAGGCCTAAGGTCAAATTAAAAAAACACTTATTCCAAACAAACAACAGAGTCCTTCTCTCCTATGGAGAGAGGGATTTCTGCTTTTTTATGCCCAATTCTTTTGTAGTTTGAACGATATTTTGTACTTTTGCACCTTAGAAAATGAATTCAAACAAATAAATACGTATTTAACATGTTAACACTCAAACTTATTAATGAGGAAACCGAACGCGTCATCCGAGGTTTGGAGAAGAAACATTTCCCCAATGCCAAGGAGGCAATCGACGAAGTATTGGCTGTAGATAAGAAACGCCGTGAGGCTCAGCAGGAACTCGACAAGTGTCTGAATGAGCAGAAACAACTGTCGGGTCAGATCGGCCGACTGATGAAAGAAGGCAAAAAAGACGAGGCCGAGCAGGTGAAGGCGCAGGTGGCTGACCTCAAGGAGAAGTCAAAGCAGTATGACGAGACGATGGCAAAGGCACAGGAGGAGATGACCCAGTTGCTTTGCCAGATCCCGAACATCCCTTATGACGAAGTGCCAGAGGGTAAGGCTGCTGAAGACAACCACGTGGTGAAGTCAAACCTGAAGGAATGTACAGAAAATGATACCGTAGGCAACTGGGACGTAAATCCTAAGTTGGGTATTGAGAATCCCCTGCCCCACTGGGAACTCGCCAAGAAATACAACCTCATCGACTTCGATCTGGGTGTGAAGATCACTGGTGCAGGTTTCCCCGTGTATATCGGCAAGGGAGCCCGTCTGCAGCGTGCCCTCATCAACTTCTTCCTCGACGAGGCCCGCAAGAGTGGCTACACCGAGATCATGCCGCCGACAGTCGTAAACGCTGCTTCTGGTTACGGCACAGGTCAGTTGCCTGACAAGGAAGGTCAGATGTACCACTGTGAGGTGGATGACTTCTATCTGATTCCTACGGCTGAGGTACCTGTCACGAATATCTATCGCGACGTGATTCTCGATGAGAAGGATCTGCCTATCAAGAACTGCGCTTACACAGAGTGCTTCCGTCGTGAGGCAGGTTCTTACGGTAAAGATGTGCGTGGTCTGAACCGCCTGCATGAGTTCTCAAAGATTGAGATTGTCCGCATCGACAAGCCTGAGCACTCGAAGGAGAGCCACAAGGAGATGCTGGAGCATGTGGAAGGTCTGTTGAAGAAACTCGAACTGCCCTACCGTATCCTGTTGCTTTGTGGCGGTGACCAGAGTTTCACCAGTTCAATCTGCTACGACTTCGAGGTTTATTCAGAGGCTCAGGGTCGTTGGCTGGAGGTTTCATCTGTATCCAACTTCGACACCTATCAGGCCAACCGCTTGAAGTGCCGCTATCGTAATGCAGCCACCAAGAAGACCGAACTCTGTCACACGCTGAATGGTTCGGCTCTGGCATTGCCCCGCATCGTAGCAGCCCTGTTGGAGAACAACCAGACCGAGAACGGCATCAAGGTTCCTGCTGCCCTCGTACCTTATATGGGATGTGATATCATTGACTAAAAAACGCTAAACAAATATTATGAACAAGATTGTAAGAAAAGAGCAGTTCTCTGAAAAGGTCTTCCTTTTTGAGATCGAGGCTCCGTTGATTGCAAAGAGCCGTAAGGCTGGTAACTTCGTCATCGTGCGCGTAGGTAAGAAAGGTGAGCGCATGCCGCTGACCATCGCTGGCGCTGACATCGAGAAAGGCACGATCACGCTGGTGGTCCAGATGGTGGGTCTTTCTTCCAAGAAACTCTGCGCCCTGAATGCAGGTGACTATGTAACTGACGTGGTAGGTCCTCTGGGTAATCCCACGAAGATTGAGAACTATGGTACTGTCGTCTGTGCAGGTGGTGGTCTGGGTGTTGCCCCGATGCTGCCTATCATCCAGGCTTTGAAGGCTGCCGGCAACCGCATCCTGAGTGTGATGGCTGGTCGTTCGAAGGATCTCATCATCTTAGAGGATAAGG
>Ga0256407_10002313_pt1 | contig 36845 bp, 49 predicted proteins | sample RumenRJG_04DNA_FD_193489 | JGI IMG/M metagenome (GOLD analysis project Ga0256407, IMG submission 193489) | Bovine rumen microbial communities from Lethbridge, Alberta, Canada - RJG_04 | ecosystem: Host-associated > Mammals > Digestive system > Stomach > Rumen | place: Canada: Alberta...
TCCAGGTCGTTCTTCATCCCGGCCAGCGTGGCCCGCGCGTTGTTCAGCTTCTGCTCCCAGCTCTGCACCACGTCGGCGTTGTCGCCGTATTCCTGCTTCGCCTCGTCCAGGGCCGCCTTCAGGGTCTTTACGACCTTTTCCTGCTCGGCGATCTGCTGCCGCAGGCTCTTCGCCCGGGTCTCGGCCTTCTGCTGCTCCGTGGCGTTTTTTCCCAGCTCCGCGGTCTCCGCCTTCAGTTCGGTCTTCAGCGTCCGCAGGTTCCGCTGCGCCTCTTTTATGGCCCGGTTGTATTCGTTTTCTCCGTCCAGCCGGATCCGCTGCTTGATCTCTTTCGTCGCCACGTTCTCACCTCACCCCATCATTCCGCGTATTCCCTTGCCCCAGTTCACCCGCATGTCATAGTCCATGCGGATCTTGTACATGTCCATGATCCATCCCGGCGTCATCCGCCGGGCTTCCTTCACGCCGATCCCGGCGATCAGCGCGTACCCGTAAAACTCCCGGGCGCGCGTTGCCCGCCGGTTCACCCGTTTTTTTCGTCATATTCCTCGGCCAGGGCGTCCTGCGGCTCGTCGTCCGCCTCCCCGCCGTCTGTTTCGCTCTTCATGCCAATATCCACGGCCGCCTGGATCGCCGCGCTGATCTCCGCGATCTTCGCCAGGCCCGTGTGCTTCCCGATCACGTCCTCCGTCACGTCCGTGGGCATCCCGTCGTAGTCCCGCTGGCAGTTCGCGCAGATCTTGAACAGCTTCCGCACCGCCTTGGTCATTCCGGCGCCCGTCAGCGCCTTAAAGGCTTCCCGCACGCCGCCGTATTCCGCCTCGATCTCCTCCAGCGCGCCCAGGTCGAACCGCAGCCGGTACAGCTTCCCGTTGATCCGCACCTCGGGCTTCCCGCCGGTTTTCCCGGCCATCTTTTCCATGATTTCGCTCATTTTCCTGTCCTCCGTTTTTTCATGTCTCACCGGCGCCCGGCTGCTTTTGCCCGCAGCGCTGCGTCCGGATCTGTCTGCCGGCACCGCCGGCTATGAAAAAAAAGGGGGCCGGAAGCCGAAGCTCCGACCCCCTTTCCGCGCTTTAGCCGCTGATCCCCGCGTGGCCCTTCAGCCAGGTCACCGCTGCGGTCTCTGTCATGCCGCTCTTGTGCGCGTAGAAGCACACCGCGCCGTCCGCCGCCAGCTGCACGCCCACGCCGTCGCCGTTGATCGTGTCGTGCTGCCAGGCCGTCCGGTCCCGCCGGGTCTCCGCGCTCACGCCCTGGTGGGTAAACTGGATTTTGTAGATCCAGTAGCCTTCCCAGGTGACCACGCCCTTGAACCGGTTCGCCATCAGGCAGCCGGCACCCACAAAGGGCGGGTCGGATTCGGTCAGCTGCATCTCGCCGCTGGATCCCGCCACCATGCCCAGCACGTCTTCCTTGATGTCGTCGTTGTTGTTCACCAGCTCCATCACCATGTGCACCGCCGTCGGGATCTTCTCGCTGTCAATCAGGTGGCCGTCCGCGTATTCCTTCTCGTCGGTCCGGTCGTCGGTGATGTCCGCCTTCGCCAGGTAGTCGTCCAGCATCGTGCCGCCGGTGTAGACGATCGCCGCGCCGTCGCCGCCGCTGGAATACTTGGCGTAGGTGAATTTCTTGCAGGTCGTTTTCGCCATGTTTCCGTTCCTCCTTACCGGCTGCGCCGGCTTATTTTTTTTACAGTTCCGCGATCAGGCGGTCGCTTTCGGCCTGCATGGCCTCATAGACGAGCGCCTCCGCTTTCTCCTCGTCCCCGGTGATGAATTTGTCCCCGGTTTTGTTCGGTTTCTTCCGTTTCGTGGGGTTCTTCCCTTTGCCGTAGTTGATCACGTAGGCCTTCGTGGCGTTCCGCACGCCCTTCCGGTCGTCCCCCTGCGGGTAGACGTCCGTGCTGGCGGCGTTCAGGAATTCGCGGATCCCGTTGTTCCCGATGCTTTCCAGCATGTCGCTGTTCCGGATGTGCATCCGCAGCCGCACGTTTTCGGCCATCCGCTTTTCCGCGGCGCCGGCCCCGGCCTCCACGATCTTCCGGATCATCGGCCGGCCCAGGCCGTTCAGCTGCTGCTCCACCAGCTCCACCCCGTTCACCGTGAACCGCGCCATTTACTCGTCCTCCTCCGGATCCTCCTGTGTCACCGGCGCATCGTCCGGTTCATCCGCTTCCTCGTCTCCGGAGCTGTCCGCCGGCACTGCCAGAGGGCCGTCGATGCTCACCGTCCAGTGCCACATGACCTTATCGAGGTCATACAGGTAGGCCCGGTTCACGAACCGCCACCCGGCCACGATCTCCGGGCAGAATTCCTTCAGCACCCGCTGCACGCTGCGCTTCGGCCAGCTGCCCCGGTCGCTCACGCAGATCCAGATATCCGCGGTCAGCGCCTGGTCGATCATCGTCCCGTCGGCCCAGTCCGCGTCGTCCTCGCCCGTCAGCTCCACCGCGCCCCAGTCGTCCGGCCGGTTCGTGTCCAGCACGTCCCGGTCGAAGGTGATCCCGTCCACGCCGTCGTTCAGCGCGTCGATCAGGTCGTCGATCCGGTCCCGCTCGATTGCTTCGGTCATGGCTTATACACCCCCGCCCGTTACTGTCCGGCACTTCAGCCGCAGGTAGTCCTGCATATACCCCAGGTGGTTCACTTCCAGGATCCCGTAGGTCGTGCTGTGATGCTTCACCCGCCAGGTCGTGTCGATGTCGCTCCGGTACCGGATTGTGAAGGTCACGATGTCCTCGGCGTTCACCGCGTGCGCCTGGAAGAATTCCCGCCCGCTCACGTCGCTTTTCGCCGCGTATACGGTCGCCTGTTTCACAAAGGTGGTATTCCGCCGGTTGTGCTCGCCCGTCGTGGTCACCGGCTTCAGCAGGTCCACCGGGTGCCGCAGGTCTCCGGCCTTGATTGCCATCCGCCCGTCACCTCCCGGAGTCTTCCGGCTTCCGCAGCGCGTGTACGCTGGTCACGATGTACACAGGCACCGCTGCGGCCGCGTCCGCGTTGCCTCTGTTGTCATACATCCACGCCGCCAGGTTGCACGCCCAGAAGAGCCACAGGGGATCCTGCGGCTCTTCCTTTACGCCGGCTGCCTTGTACCATTCCACGGCCGCCTTATAGCACATCTCCAGCACGTCGTCCGGCGTGTCCGGATCCGCTCCGGCAAACCGGCGAACCTTTGCCATGATGTCGTTGGCCATGGTCTTCACTCCTTACTTTTTTGCGGTCCCTGCCGGTTTTTTCGCGGCCGTCTTCTTCGGCGCTGCCGCTTTCGCGGCTTCCGGCTTCTCAGCCTTGCCGGCCTTCAGCTCGTCCACGTCCTTCCGCAGCTGCGCGACCTCGGCCGCCAGCTTGTCCATCAGTTCCCGCTGGTCTCTGATTCTCATCGTCCTGTCCTCCGTTCGCCTTATTCAGGCAGCGCGGCGGCGCCCCAGGCGCCCTGGGCGCTGACGGTCAGCACCTTGCCGCTGTCGCTGGATGTCACCGCGGGCAGCTGGCTGGGAATCGCAGCAGCGGCCCACTGGCCGTCCACCACCATCAGCACCTTGCCGTTGTCGCTGGCGGATACTTCCGGCAGCTCCGTCACGCTCACGCCGACGAGTTTCGCGGCGATGTCTTCCATCGCTTTGGTCATCTTGCCCATGTGTCCGTCCTCCTTTTTTTGTCAGTAGGAGGCGGCCCCTTCAGGGAGCCGCCTCCGGATTCAGTTCACGCTGTGATCAGCTCAGCGCCAGCTTCCGGGCCACGATGGCCGCGGTGTCGAACTTGCTCACACCCAGGCGCACGATGCCGCGCACTTCGGTGCTGTCCTTCGCCCAGGCGTCGCCGCCGATGTCGGTGCTCGCCACTTCGAAGCCGTCCTTCCGGAACAGCGTCGCGAATTCCTTTCCGTCGCCGATGTAGAACGGCGCGTAGGTGTTCGTGCTCAGGTTGGGCAGCTGGGCGTCGGAGACCTTCACGACGGGCCGGCCGAACAGGCGCAGCAGGGTCGCGTTGGTGGGATCCGGCTGCATGAGGCCGCGGCCGGTGTCATCGGTCAGCTGGTCCAGGGCGTCGAAGCCGGTCTGGTTGGTGATGATCACGGCGCTGGCGCTGATCGCGGGATCCAGGGTCTTGTTCAGGATCGTCTTGATCGCGCCGTCGGGGGTGATCGTGCCGCTGGTCAGCGCGGTGCTGGGCGTGCCCAGGGCGGTGATCAGCAGGCTGTTTTCGGTGAGCACCAGCTTCTTTGCGAACCAGCGGCCCAGGTAGGCCATCAGGTTGGCGGCTTCGTCGTTCATCAGCTCGTTGCTGACCGGGATCCTGAGGCCGTACTTGGTCAGGCTGTAGGTCACCTTCGCGAACAGGGGCTGGTCGCTGTTGTTGGCCACCGTGCCCATCTCGTCGATGCTGGGCATCGCGCTGCTGGGCGCGGTGTCGATCACGCGCCAGCCGGTGGGAGCGCTTACGGTCTCCTCGCCGAACAGCGGGGCCAGGGGGTTCAGCTCGCGGCGCACTTCGCGGATGGTGTTGTCGATGTCGATCGGCACCAGGAAGCCGCCGTCCTCGCCGGCAGGATCGCCGCCGCCTTCGGTCATGGCGTCGTACAGGATCTTGCAGTGCTCATCGCTGCGGCCCTTGCGGGGGCTGATGCCGTTGCGGATCGCGTAGCAGAAGGCCCTGGCGTACTCGTTGGAGGCGCGCATTTCCTTCCGGCTCTTCGGCTCCGCGGGGACCTTGGCCACGGGGGCCAGTCCGGCCTGCTTGTCGTCCTTCAGGGCGTTGTAGCTGGCCTGCAGCGCGCTCATGCGCTTCTGCATGTCGGCGATGGAGGCCTGCTGGGCCTCGATGTCGGCCATGGGGGCCGTGGCGGCGTCCGCCGCCAGCTTCCGGTTGGCAGCCTGGATCTGGCCGCCCAGGGTGGTGATCTGGTTCATGATCTCCTGCAGATTCATTTGTTTTTTCCTCCTCGTTTTTTTGTCGTCTGCATTTGTGGGTAAATAAAAAAGCGACAACGTTGTCGCTTTCGGGTTACCGCATCGCGGCGTCCATCGCCTCCGCTGCGATCCTCGCGCGGTCCGCGATCTCCGTCCGCCTCCGGTTTTCCTCTTCCCGGTCCGCCTCTCCGGTGTCCGGGATCCGGGCCGTGATCTCCTGCACGCCGTGGGCCTTCATGCTCATCCGCGTGGGCCTCGACGCGCTCGCGGCGATCGTCTCGCCCTTCAGCGGGTCCGCGCCGATCATGGCGTCCGCGAAGCCTTCCTCGATGCAGGTCACGGCGCTCATCCACGTCTCGTTCTCCAGCATCTTCTTCAGCTCTTCCCGGTCCTTCCCGGTCCGCAGCTGGTAGGTGCTGACAAGGCCCTCGGCGATCACGTCCAGGGTTTTCGCGGCCTTCCGCAGTTCCTTCGCGTCGCCCATGGCGATGGTCCACGGATTGTGGATCATCATGTAGGCCACCGGGTGCATCAGGATCTCGTCGCCCGCCATCGCGATGATGCTGGCCGCGCTGGCCGCGATCCCGGTGATGATCACCTTCACCCGGCCCTCGCCGTTCATGCTGTGCTCCCGCAGCGCGCTGTAGATCTCCGCGCCGGCCAGCACGTCGCCGCCCGGGCTGTTGATGTGCACCGTCACGTTCGCCAGGCCCTTGAGCGCCGCCCGGAATTCCTTCGCGACGCATGCGCCGTCCGGCGTAAACCAGCCCTGCTCGGCCACGATCTCGCCGTCGATGTCCAGCACGCCGTCGCCCGGCGTTTCGGCGTCCTTCTTCAGGTTCCAGAATGTCATTCAGACGTTTCCTCCTTTCCCTCAGAATCGGCCTGTCCGCCCAGCAGCAGCTCGGGATGTTCCACCGCGATCCGCAGCGGGATCAGGTCCCTGCTGCTCATCAGCAGGTCGCCCACAGGATCCGGCGGCAGCCCAAGCTCGGCCCGCACCTCGTTGGGCTTGCGCCAGCCGCCGCGGATGGCCATCTGGTTCCGCTCGGCGGTGGTCTTCACGTCCGTCCGGGTGAGGCTCGTCACGTCGAACCGGAACCGGTACCCCTCGGCATACATTTCCGGGGTCAGCACCTTCCGGTTGAATTCTTCCTCCCACTGTTCCACCTTCGGCCCGATGGTCAGCGTCAGGTATTCCAGGGTCTGCTGCTCATTGTTGCCGGGGCTGCTGTCCGTGTAGTCGCCCAGCATGTGCGGCGGCAGATTGTAGACTGTCGCCACCCGGTTCCGCGTGATCCGCTCCACGTTCATCACCTGGGCGTCCACGCTGCTGTTGGCGAAGTTGGTGGCGGTCATCCCGCCTTCCAGGATCACCACGCTCCGGCCGCTCTTTTCGTAGGTTTCCAGGAAGCGGTTCACGGCCTCGTCCTTCTGCGCCTGGCTCAGGCCCACGTTCGGCACCGTCAGCATGATCCCGTGGTTCACGCCGTCCAGCTGGTCCAGGCTCATCTCTTTCACCTGGGTGTCGTAGTCCAGGCTCTTCCGCAGCACGTCGATCGGCCGGATCCCCTTGATCCCGTTCGCGCTGATGTGCTTGATCGCCAGGATCAGGAAGCCCGGCGCGTAGGCGATCTCCCCGTCGTCCATCTGCACCGCGTACCAGATGTTCCCGTCCTCGTCCTTCTTCGGCGTCACCTTCAGCGGGTTCAGGATGTCCAGCCGCAGCAGCTGCCCCTGTGTGTTCAGCACCTGCAGCGCGTAGGCCGTGCCCTCCGTGTTCAGGAAGACCTCCATCGTCTGCTTCCAGCTGAAGGCGCTGAAGTTCGGGTGCGGCTCCAGGCTTACCAGACGCTCCAGCGGGTGGTTCTCCTGGATCTCGTATCCCTTGTACAAGTGCATCGGCATGGATGCCATCGTGTTCGCGATCCGGCTCACCGCGGCGTAGATCGCCTCGTTTCCGGTGATCGTCGCGTCCGCCCGCGGCCGGTTGATGATCCGCAGGTCCCGGCTCCGTACCGTCCGGGGCTTGTCCCGCGCCTGCGCCTTTTCTTTCCGCTGGAATGGCAGCCTCATGTTCTCACCTCTGTCTCTATTCGCATGGTTCCGTTTCCTCCGTCGGCGGGATGTACCGCCGCGGCAGGCTCTGCGCCAGCTCCCGGTGGCACTGTTCGCACGCCCAGCCGAAGAAGTCGCCGATCACCAGGATCCGCAGCCTCCGTCCGTGCCCGCCGCACAGCTGGCACGTCCCGAACTTTTCACTCAAAGCTGTCGAATTCATCGTCGATTTCCACCGCCGCCGCCTGGCGTTTCGCCGGTGTCAGCTTCAGCTCGCCCAGGTGCTTCCGCTGCTGTTCGCAGTAGGCCCGCAGCTGGCTGGGGCTTTTGTTCTCCTGCCAGTATTTCTGGCGCCCGTTGTAGCGCTCCTGGCCCAGGCCGCGCGCCGCGATGTCGTCCATCAGCATCTGCTTGATCTGCTCCGCGTAGGCGATGTCCGCCACCAGCATCTGGTCCGGATCCGTGATCCCTTCCGCCCGCTTTTCGCACGCGTCACACAAGCGGTCGTACATGTGCCGCGCCCGCTTGTCCGTGATCCGCAGGAAATGTTCCTTCCGCAGCGTATCGTTCATCCTGTCCTGTCCTCCTGTCCCTTATACCTTTATCACCCTGCACCCGTGGCTTCCGATCTTTTCCAGCGTCTTCCGCTTCTTTTTGTTCCACTTCTCCGGGTGCTCGCTGTTGTGGCAGCTGTCGCACAGGCTCACCAGGTTCTCCAGCACCAGCGCCAGGTCCGGCCGTTCGCTGCGCGGGATCACGTGGTGCACCATGGTCGCCCGGTTCGGCGCTCCGCCGAATCCGGCCTGCATCCTGTCCATGCAGTTCCTGCACATCCCGTGGTCCCGCTGCAGCGCAGCCTTCCGCAGCCGTTTCCATTCTGCGGAATGTAAAAACGGATCGCTTTCCTTGTAGTCCGCCATCCGCTCCCTCCTTCGGTAAAACCGGCAGCGGGGACAGGTCCGCAGCCGGTGCAAAAGGAAAAGGCGGCCGGAGTTGTCTCCGTCCGCCCGTCTTTGGCAGTTTAGATTAAATCACGGCCCCGGCGCTCCTGCAAGGGTCACACACGCACCACACACGCGCCCCGCGCGTTCCCGCGTGTTCCTCCCGCGTTCCCCGGCGTTCCATTCTTCCTATATATCCGTACCGTCAAAATCTGCCGTTATCCGCCTGCAGCCGCATGGCTGCCATGACCTGCTGGATTATATCCTCGTTCCTTCCGTAAACTGAAAGCACGTTTTCCGCCATGTGGCCCGCTATATCCCGGATTATAGCTTCTTCGGCGACCTTCCGCGCGTTCTCCACCATTTCCCTGGCTTTCCGGTCCAGGATCTCAATGGACACCGGCTCCTGCAGGATCTCCCGGATCTTCCCGTACAGCCGGTCCAGGATCTCGTTTTTAATCGCCTTTTCGATCTCCGTGTCTTTCCTGTGGCCGCAGTAGTCGAAGCCCACCCGGTTCATCTGCTCCCATACTTCCGCAGCCTTCTTCTTCAGCTCCTCTTCCGGTATGGTTCCCGCGAACAGCCTGGCCATCTCCGTGCCGAATACTTTGTTAATTTCCGCGTTGATTTCCATGTTATCTCCTCCTTCTTCCTAATTCCACCACCCGGACCGCCGGCACGGTGAATTCCGCCCCCGCCGGCTGCTTTTGCATCCGGATACAGTGCGCGTCCAGGAAGGCCATGAAGCCGTCGATCTTCCGGAACTTGTTCCGCTTCATCGGCATCCAGTTTTCCTTATCCAGGTGCCGCCGCTCCCCGCTGATCCGCACGTTGTCGGTATACCACGCCAGCATCGGGTCGCTGTTGCTCACCACCTGCCCGGCCAGCAGCAGCTCCTTGATGTCCTTCATCGGGTCGTTCAGCGTGATCGGCCCCTGGCGCACCACCTGGCAGTCGAAGGCCGGATAGTCCGCCCCGCCGGTCTTCAGCATCTGCACCAGCCGCGTGGCGTTCGCCGGGTCGTAGCCGATCGTGACGATCTCATATTTTTTGCTTTGTTCCACGAACCAGGCGTGCACGTCCTCCTGCTGCACGTATTCGCCCGGGACGATCGTAATATACCCGCGCATCTGCAGCCCGTACCAGTCCAGCTTTTCCCGGTCGATGTCCACCTTCCGCTGCGGGATCCAGCTGTGCAGCAGCACAAAGATCCGCCCGTCGTCCAGCGGGAATTCCAGGGCCGCCGCCGTGAAGTCCTCCCGGTTGGAAAGGTCGAAGCCCCCGTAGCACCGCCGGCCCAGCAGGCTTTCCTCCTCCACTTTGTCCCGGTTGCGCTTGAGCACTTCCGGCTGCACGAAGGCCATGTCGTCCGCGTTCACCATGATGTTCAGCTGCTTGCAGATGAAGTCCGCCCGCTCGCTGGGGATCGTCTTCGCCCGTTCCCACTGCTTCTTCAGCTCCTCGATCTTCAGCGTCTTCCCCAGGCCGGGGTTCGCCTTGATCCAGTTGCCGCTGTCCTCGATGTCGTCCTCCGGATCCAGCTCCGCGATGAAGCAGAACATCCGATCGCCCACCTCCGGCGCCAGCTTCCCGTCCATCGCGTCCGTGAACAGGTCATAATAGTACGCCAGCGGCCCGTCGATCACCGTCCCCATCGTCGTGATGTAGATCACCAGCGGCTGCGTCCGCTTCACGGTCTTCCGCTTGAAGATGTTGATCAGCTTAAAGTCCCTGTATTCGTGGATCTCGTCGAAGATCGCCCCGTGCGGATTCAGTCCGTCCAGGCGCTTGCTGTCGCTGCTCCTGGGCCGGATCGTCGCGTTCATCCGGTCGTAGTATACGCCGTCCCGCAGCAGGCGGAACCGCGGCGCCAGGTACGGGCTGGCCTTGATCTGCCCGTGGCACTCGTTGAACACGATTTTCGCCTGTTCCTTGCTGTTCGCCAGCAGGTAGATGTCCGCGCCGCGCTCAAAGTCCTTGCACGCCATGAAGGTGCTGTTCCCGGCCATCAGCGTGCTCTTGCCGTTGCCGGTCCCCACCACGATCAGCGCCTCCCGGTACTTCCGCAGCCCGGTCTGCCGGTCCACCCAGCCGAACATATTCGCCTCGATGAAGCACTGCCAGCCCATCAGCTCCATCCGGTCGTAGTCGCCCTTCGTGGGTACCAGGAATTTTTCCATGAAGTCCACCGGCCGCCCGGCCAGGCGCTCGTCGAACACCCACGGATAGTCCGGATCCGTCCGGCTCTTTTCCAGGTCCTCCAGGAACCGTTCGCAGGCCCGCCGCACCTTCCGGCCCATCGGGATCCGGCCGGTCGTCACGTCCTGCGCGTACTGCATGCACCGGGCCACCGCCGTGCTCTCCGGGTTTTCTCTTTCTGGACGCAGCGGCGCCGGGGACGCCTTCCGCGTCTCCGGCTTTTCCGTTTCCCGTCCGGGCCGGGCCAGGGTCCGGGGCCTTCCCGGCCCTCTTCCCCTGCGCTTTTCCGCTGCCGCTTCCATCAGAATTCGACCTCTTCCCCGCGCTTCCACAGTTCGTTCGGATCCGTGCCTTCCGGTTCCGGTTTATTCCGCCGGAACTGTGTGCAGAAACTGTTCTCATGATACCGCGGGCAGGTCTTCCGCTCCGCGCATACGCAGCAGTCCGGCCCCTGCTCTTCCTCTTCCCGGTAATTCCTGCCGATCCTCCTCATGCTCCGCTCTCTCCTTTCTCTTTGATATACCATCCGGGCAGCACCGCGGCCACCCGTTCCGGCCCAAGCATCTCCAGCAGCTTTTCCCCGCTGCGCTTGGTCTTCCGGACGTAGCCGGCCGTGTACTTTTCCTTCCGGGCGATCTCCGTCGTGTCCCAGCCCTTCACGTAGTAGTCGTACAGCACTTTTCCCTCCGTGTCCGGCACCATCTCCACCAGGCTCACCGCGGCCACTTTTTCCGCGTTCTCCGCCTCGCGCCTGGCCTCCATCTCCCGCTCCAGCTGGTCGATGTCCGCCAGGATCCTGCCGATCTTGTCCCGGTCGCCGGTGGGCCGGCTTCCGCCGTTGGGATCCCCCAGCGGCGCGTTCATCCCGTCCAGCAGCTCCCGCCGCTGGTCGATCCGCTGCTGGATCCGTTCGATGTCGCTGCGCGCGGCCCTGCACCGCGTCATGATGGTCATCGCGTTCATTCTCCGGCCCCCTTTACTTCCACTGGTCCGGCAGTTCCTCGCCGCCGACCTCTGTCATCCGTTCCTGTTTCGCTTCCGCCTTCGGTCCGTTCAGTTCCCCCGCCGGGATCCACAGCAGCCGGATCGGCTTCCCGTCAATCCACTTCAGCTTCGTGGTCCGCTCGTCGCTCCCGGCCTGCATCCGCAGGATCCCGTCCGTCTTCAGGTGCTTGCACAGCGCCTTCAGGCTCACCGGGAATTCCTGCCCCTGCTCCCGGCACAGCTTCTGCACCGCCCCGAAGGAAACGCTCGGCAGCAGGTAGTAGTATTCCCCGTCCATGTAGCCGATCAGCCGCTCGTTCGGCGGCGGATCCTTCGCGTCCGGCACGCTCAGGTCCTTCAGCGCCACCTGTTTGCTGTTCAGCAGCTCCGCCAGTCCGTCCAGGAAGATCCGGGTCGGCTTTTCGCTCTCCATGTCCTTGGTCTGCTTCCGGCTGGCGTCCAGCAGCCTCCCCCTCGCGTGGGCCAGCATCTTCGCCGCCGTCTCCGTGTCGAATACCCCGATGTCCCGCATGTAGTTCAGCATCATCTGGTACCCGATCAGGATGCAGGCCACCGTCTCCGGCGCCCGGTCGTGGCTCCCGCGGCTGTCCTGGTGGATGTCCTCCCGGAAGCGAAGGAACAGCTCATGCAGCCTCTCCGGCATCCCGTCCGTCTGTTTCGCCAGCCACTGGATGTAGCCGCGCATCGCCCGCTGCAGCCAGCCCTTCCGCGCCAGCTCCTGCAGCTCCGTCAGGATCTTGCCCACCGGAATGTCCTCCTTGTCGATGTCCAGGATGAAATACCGCGCCAGGCCGCTGGCGCCGATCGCCGGCAGGTCCTCCCCCGTGATGATCGCCACGCTCCGGGGCGGCGTGTTCGCCTTGATGCTGCTGTCCGCGTTCAGCCGGCCCCGGTCCACGCCGTCGCCGAAGGCCCGGCTCAGCGTCTGCGCCGTCGCGGCCATCTGCCGCTTCTCCTGCACGCTCGTCACCGGGTGGTAGTCGTCCACCAGGATCGGCATGTCCTTCACCAGGAAGGCCTTCTTCCGGATCTGGTTCCCCGTGTCGCTGAAGCTCGCCGGCGGGTTTTTCGCGTGGAAGTTGCCGTAGTGGCTCATGGCCAGGGCCGCGGCCGTCGTCTTGTGCGTGCCGCTCTCGCCGTAGAGGAACAGCGCGAAGGCCGGCACCACGTCCGTCTGGCTCATCCACTCCCGCAGCGGGGCCAGGTACACCGTCCCCAGCAGCGCGATCCCGATGTCTTCCTTCATCACGTCCTGGATCCGCAGGCTCGCCTTCGCCGCTTCCGCCCAGGGGATCTCGTCGAAGCCGGGCACCCCGCCGCCGTCCAGCCGGTAGTTCTTCAGCGCGTCGCCCATGTCCACCGTGATCCCGTCCATCCCCACGGCCCCGCCGTGGTACAGGTAGCACCACTTCCCGCCGATCTTCCGCCAGCCGGTGTGGTTGTATTCCGTCACCCGCTTCGCCGTCATCTGGCCCACCTTTTTGATGGCCCAGGCCACCTTCCCTTTGGTGGTGGATCCGGGGCTGAGGCTCGCGTCGAAGCCCCACTTTTCCGTCACCCAGTTCATGCCTTCCATCTGCGCCGCCGGGATCACCACCCGGCCCAGCTTCCGGCCCTTGCAGTTCCACCCGTCCAGCACAAAGTGCTTGCTCACGTTCACGCCGTCGTCCTTTTCCAGCTCCATCCTGGGCAGCACCACGAAATCGCACAGCGGCTTGATCTCGTTCCCGGTCTGCTGGGCGATGCACCCGCCGGTCACCCCGTAGCCCTTCACGGCCCCATACAGCCGTTCGCACTGCTCCATCGGGGTCAGCCAGAAGGGCACCGCCTCCGGGTCGAAGTCCCGCGTGGCGGCCACCTGCCGGGCCAGCGCGTCCATCGCGTCCACGTCGCCCATCAGCTGCACCATGTCGCTGATGTCGCCCTTTTCCGGCAGCTCCGGGCACGCCTCCCGGATGTCCACCAGGCGCACCCGTTTCGCGATCCCCTGCAGCTTCAGCGCCACGTCGTAGGCGTGGTTCTGGCCCGTGTAGTCGTTGCCCTTCCCGTCGTTGTCCGGCAGGATGATCACGTCCGCCCCGGCCAGGCGCTCGCTGTAGCCCTCGCGCCACTTCCCGGCGCCGCCCGGGTTGCATGTCGCAACGTGGCCAAGGCGCTCCAGCGTCTCCACGTCCTTTTCGCCCTCTACCACGAAAACGGGCTTTCCGTCCGCGATCGCCCGGATCACCTGCGGCAGCCGGTACAGCGTCACGTCCCGGATCTCCGCCGGCACGCTGTTCACGTAGCCCTGCCGGTTGGCCTTCGGATCCCCCGGCGCGTACATCCGCTGCCGGAAGGTCTTCCCGCTCTTCCCGTCCTTGTAGTGCAGCCGCACCACCTGGAAAAGCTCCCGGCCGTCCTCGTCGGTGTAGCTGTACACCCGGTCCGGGTGCTCCCAGTCCGGCACCAGCGCGCCGGCATCGCCGGCCTTTTCTCCTGCCGGTACCGTGTGCACCGTCATTCCGGGCACCGTTTCCGAAGATTCCGGCGGAACCGCGGGAACCGTCCCCGCCGTTCCCTTCCCCTTCTTCCCGGAAGATCTGCCTCCCGCCGCTGGCCGGTCCGGGTCCGGGTTCACGATCAGGTCCTTCGCGCTGATCCCCAGCGCGGCCATAATATCGCTGCCCGTGCAGCCGGCGTGGCAGCACAGGTATATTTTCTCTTTTCCGTCCTTCGGGCTTGCTTTCGCGCAGGCCGTCAGGCTGGCCGTCCGGTCCTGGTGGGCCGGGCATTTCGCCGTATATTCTCCGCTCGCGTTCGGACCGCTCACGCCCTGCAGCATGTTCAGCAGCTGGTGCAATTCCATCGGCGGTCCTCCTCTCTTTTTCCTGTCCTCGCCCGCCCTCGCGGGCATCTCTAAACTTTTAACTGTCCGCCGGCACCGCCGGCCCCGGATCGCCTGTCCCGCAGCGCCTTAATCCGGGCCGTCACTTTTCTCTCCCGATCCGGATCCCGTCCTCCTCGATCCGGATCTCCCGCCTGAATCCCTGCCAGGTCTTCCGGACGATCATCAGGATCGCCCGGCCGTTCCCGGCCCTCACCGCTGCGGCGCGGCTCCGGGTCATCATGCAGCCCCCGCCGTCCCGGTAGCAGTTCCGCTTTCCGCAGGCCCGGTTCTTTTCCGACGCGCACAGGTACCACACATCCCTGCCCATTACGCAATCTCCATGCTCAGCATGAACACCGTGGCTTCCTCGATCTGCTGGTCCATCTTCCCGGCCAGCGCCAGGTCCTTCCGGTCTTCCTCCTGCTCCGCCTCGCCGCCCAGCACCGCCGGCGCGGCCTGCACCATCGCGTGGGTCCCGTCCGCCACCTTCCGCAGCTGCTCCTCCGGGATCCTTCCCCGGCCCCTGCACACGAATCCATACACAAAAGCCAGGTGATCTATCAGTTCCCTATACATTTTCCGGTCCTCCTGTCCATAATTAATTTCGCACTTTAAACTTCAGCGTTCTTTAAGTTACTTGCCGAATGTCATCGTCATCGTTCCGTGATTTTCAATGTGCTGATTGTTCTGCCCGTTCTGGCATACATAGTATGATTCGTTCCATCCGATAGGCTGAATCGCAAGGATGCAGAATCCTTCTGCCAGACCGTATTCTGGACAATCCCGGAGGATATACGTGATCTCTCTGGAAATCTTATGCCCGGTATATTCTTTGCCATCCCATTCTTGAAGTTCAAGAATATCTCCGACTTCATAATCTGAATCATCTTTGCGAATTTCAAATGTTTTCGTCCGTTTCCGTACTGCTTGATAGTATTCAGGCAAGCACTTTTTCCAGATATGTTTCATCAGTAATACCTCGCTTTGTTTAAGTCCTCAGTTGTGAAGAATATTCCTTCTGTTCCAAAGTCGCACGGGATATAAATAAGGTCTGGTATTTCAGCAATCAAATCTCTGAATTCACGCATATCGCCAATCCGTACAGCATATTCGTCATCTACGTGATACGTTCCATAATCATCGTGTTGCTTGAACCAATCATTTATCATCTGGATATGTTCATCGTACATTACAGACCCTCCATTCTGATCTGCTCTCCGTATTTACGCTTCGGTTTCCTTGGCTGATACCCGTTCAGATTTTCTCCGTATGCATCAATCGGATTAAGCGAGAAATCTGCGCACTGGTTTGTCCGTTTGGCGTAGGTTGAGGAAAGCTCTTTTTCTTTTAGCGTACAGTAATCTCCATTTCCTGTAACGAACCAAGAGCAGTAACGACAATACTTTGCCATATCGTTTCCCTTCTTCCATGTATGAACCGCAATTCTCGCAATAATGCCGTTCAGCAATCCATTCTTCATACGGCACATTCGGAGAAACACACCATGTTCTTCCGCATCTGGAACACCCAATCAATCTTGGTTTATCGCTATCTTCTTGATTCTGTTCCCACCACGTTGCTCTCATACTCTTATGCTTGAGCAATTTCATGGCTTTATGGATGCAATCCGGGCAATAACTATAATTCTCATACGGCAACCCTTCCAAATGCCACGGAACAGAAACAGCGTGTTTCCCACATAAAAGGCACTTTGTGTGCATTAAGCTGCTACTCATATCATTGCTCCCCTTTGGAGTTTATTTGGTCATTTTCACTCCGGTCACGCATATCTCCGATAGCTGCTCTTTACATCCTCGCGATCCTGGACAACATAGGTCATGGTCGTGTCGATGCGTTCGTGCCCCAAAAGTGAGCAAACCATCTGGATCGGCATCCCGTTCTTCGCGCAGTCAGACGCGAAGGTCCGCCGGAACTTGTGCGGATGGATCTTAATTCCGGTCCGCTTCTCGATCCCCTTCAGCATCACCCTCACGCCGTTCGCCTGCAGCCGCACGTCCTTGTCCGAGCAGATATGCCTCCCAACGAACAGCGCCGGATCTTTGTCCTTCCTTCTCTTCAGATACCTCTCCAGCATCATGGCCGTCACGCTGTCGAAGTAGACCGTGCGCTCTTTGTTGCCTTTCCCGTGCACCACCACTTCCTTGTTCACCAGGTCCACGTCGTCCCTGTTCAGCTGTGTCATCTCGCTCACCCGGCAGCCCGTGCTGGCCAGGAAGTGAATGATCGTCTTGTCCCGGACCTTCTTCGCCGCGTTCAGCATCCGCACCATGTCTACCTCGCTGTAGATCTGCTTCGCTTTTTTGGGGACCTTGATGGTCCCTATGTTGCACATGGGGTTCCTCTCGATCAGCCCCTCCCGGAACAGCCAGCTGAAGTAGCTGCTCATGATCTGCCGCATCCCTTCCAGGGTCGAATCCTGCAGCCCTCGCTCTTTTTCCGACGCCAGCCAGTTCCGCACGTGGTACGGGGTGATCCGCCGCGTCGGTGCCTTTGCGAAGCTCATGAACTTCCGGATCATGGCCTCATACCGGTAGATCGTCCCCTTGCTCCTGCCCTGGATCTTCATCGAGGCGATGTAGCCGTCCAGCAGGTCGTCCTTTTCGTTCTCATCCCATCGCGCGATCTCCCGCATGTCGAAGCCCTCCAGCACGTCGCTGGCGATCTGCAGCATCCGCTGCATCATGGCCTGCGGGATCGTCTCCGCGCCCTGTTTTTCCATTTCCCGAAGAAAGCTCACTTTCGCGTCTATAGCCATCGTTCTCGTCCTTTCTTCCGGCGGCCGTCATCAGTACGGCCGCTCCTCCGTCTCCTGTCCGGCCTGCGGGACGTCCGCGTCCGTGGGCGCCGTGTTCCCGCTGCCGCTGTTCAGGAATTCCACCTCGTCCGCGTTCATTTCCATCTGGCCCCGGGCCTGTCCGCCCTCCTGGCTCCATGCGTGCACCCGCGGCTCCCCGATCACGCACACCTTCTTCCCCTTCGCCAGGAATTTCGCGCAGCTGTCGCCCAGCGCGCGCCAGGCCGTCACCCGCACAAATTCGGCGTCCGGTTCCCCGTCCTTGTGGAAGCGCTTCCGCGCCGCCACCGTGAACGTGCACCAGTTCACGCCGCTCTCCGTGGTTCCCGTCTCCGGATCCCGCACCAGGTTCCCGATGATCATCAGCTTGTTCATGTTGTCGTCCTCCTCTTTATACGGTCACGTCCCGGCCCAGCACCAGCTGCCCGGCGGCGTTCCGGTATTCGCATCTGTCCCAGATCCCGTCCTGGATCTCCGTGGGCACCGCCGTCTCCAGCAGCGCCTCCCGCAGTTCGCACTTCCCGATCTCGCTGCCCTCCCGCATGCACAGGATGCACTCGCTCCGCATCGCCGCGTCGGCCATGGCCGCCAGGTGCTTGTCCGTGATCAGCAGGTGCCGGGCCGTCTTCACCGGCCCGTCGATGTGCAGCTCATAGTGCCCGTGCCGCGCGTAGGCGCTGTAGTATTCGTCCCGGCTCTCCGGCATCGTCTTCAGCATCGCGTTCTGGATCCGGTCCACCAGCTCCAGCAGCTGCCCGATGTCCTCCCAGATCCCGGGGCCTGCCCGTCCGGCCCGCTCCCGGCAGGCCGGCGCGTTCGTCCGCAGCGTGTTCCGCAGCACCATCAGGTTCATCATGAATTCATTCTCCCGCCGGTTCGGTTTCGTCCGTTCCGGGGAACAAGGGGACGGTTCCGTCCGTTCCGCAGGAACCGCGGGAACCGTCCCCGCCGTTCCCGCCGTCCCGAATTCCTTCGCCTGGAATTCCAGGGCCTTCTTCCGGATCTCATCCTCCCGCATCAGGTTCATGGCTCACGCCCCCTTCAGCGCCCGGATCACCGCGTCCGCGTGTTCGGCCCGCTCCCGGTGGAAGGCCCGCACGCCCTCCATCCGCTTCAGCAGCGCCTGCCGCAGCTCATCCTCCGGGAATTCCAGCGCCCAGCTTTCCTTCCGCCGCGTCGGTGTCATGGGCAGCGCCTGCCGCACATCCTGGTAGGGGACGCCGTGCTTTGTCGCGAATTCCGCCGCCGTCATGCCTGTCCCCTCCTCTCCATCACCAGGCGGATGTTCGTCCATCCGCCGATCGCGTTCTCCACGGCGTCCTTCGCCGCCGCCGGCAGGTCGTGCAGGTCCTTCACGCCCCACCGCTTCAGCACGTCCTTTTTGATCGCCGCCCGCAGCACCTTCGCGCTCTCCGCGTTCAGGGCATACTTCCCGCAGATCTCCGCCGTCCGGATCCGGATCAGCTGCTGGATCCGCTTCACGTCCGCGTGCCGGACCGTGATTTTCTCCTGCCGGGCTTCCATCTCATCCATCCGGCGCTGCATGCCGGCCATCAGCTGGCCCATCCGGGCCATCATCTCGCCCATCTGCTGCACGTCCCGGTGCAGCTGCACCGCCGTCTCCGGCAGCAGGGCCAGCGCCCGCTGTTCCTCCATCCGCTTCTGCGCTTCTTCCAGCGGGTCGTGGATCATGATCGTCTCGCTCACAAAACCGCCCCCTCTGCCTGGACCGCGCCGGCCATCGCCTGCCGCGTGGCGGCGATCCATCCGTCCAGATAGTTCAGCGTGGCGTTCACCTTGGCTTCCTCCCGCAGCAGCCCCTGCAGGTCGTTGATCGCCAGCAGCTCACAGTCCGCCATGAAGATGTCCACGGCCTTTTTCAGCACCTTCCATCCCGGATCCGGCTGCCCGGCTCCCGCGGCCTTCAGCGCTTCCAGCTCCGCTTCCGCGTCCGCCGCCCGCTTTTCGGCCTCTTCCGCAGCGGCCAGCAGGATCTCCCGGTCCTTCGCGAAGTCCGCCGGCACGGCGGCCTCCTGCTTCTTTTCCAGTTCCTCCCGCAGGCTCTGCGCGTACTGGGTCTGCTTGTTCAGCTCGTTCTGCAGCCCGGCGATCCGGTTCTTCGATTCTTTCTCCCGCTCGTTCATGCTGGCGATCTCGTTCATCCGCGCCCGGTGGTTCATGTCTGCCCGTTCCTTCAGCGCGTCGATCTCCTGCTGTTTCGCCTTCAGCTGCTCCCGGATCTCCGCCGCCGCGTCCATCCTCCCGGCGCCCTCGCCGCGCCGGTACGCGTCCTCCCGGGCCTCGTCCAGCTGTGCCCGGTAGGCTTCCTCCCGGGCCTTCAGCTGCTCCTCCAGGGCGACCCGTTCCGCTTCCAGCGTCTTCAGCGCCTCCCGGATCTCCGCGCCGGCGCCGGTCTCCTGCACCAGCTTCAGTTTCGCCTGCTTCAGCTGCTCCCGCAGGTCCTTCACCGTGGCGCCCTCGTCCGCGGCCTGGGTCGCGATCTCTTCCCGGGTCTCTTCATCCAGCCCGCTGGACAGCAGCAGCAGCGCCTTGCTCATCTCCAGCCGCGCCATCGCGCTGCCGTCCTTGATCTCCGTGGCCGCCTGCATGCACCGCTGGGCCTGCCGGGCCGTCAGCCCGGTCGTCTCCGTCACCCACATCTCCCACTGCCCGTGGGGGACCACCTTCGCTTCCTTCGCTTCGATCAGCGTCCGGCCGATCCCGATGTACCCCGTGCCGATCTGTTCCTTATAAAGGAAGATCCGCGCTTCATAGTCCGCCAGGGTCATCACCTTGTTTTCCTTCACGTTCGCCAGCATCGTCATCGTTTATTCCTCCTGTCCTTTTTTTTCTGTCTCACCGGCTGCCGGCGGGATCCGCTCCTGGCTTTCGCTTCTCCCGCGCTTTCCGTTGTTCTTCCCGGATGTCCGCCAGCGCCACAAAGCACCGCGCGCATACCCATCCGCCAAAGATCTTCCCCTGACACTCCCCGGGCGCCGGATCGTAGCCCATCACCCAGACCAGCCCGTCGCTGAACTCCCCGCAGCAGACGCAATATCCCGGTTTCCTCGGTGGCATCCCCGCGCCTCCTCAAAAGCGTCCACGTTGTCGCTTTTCACTCTTCAGTCTTGTCCGGTCCGTTCCAGATCGCGTGGTCAATCCTCGGCGTGGCCATCGTCACCTTCGGAAGCCCTTCCTCCACAATCTTTTTGATCTCCCGCAGGTGCTCCCGCACGTAGTTCACCGCGTTACAGCAGTCGTAGCAGATCCCCGGCACCGCCGGCCCGTCTTTGATCCCCGGGATCGGCGGCTGTTCGAATCCGCAGATGATGCACACTGTCCGCTCTCTGCTCATTCCGCCACCTTCTTCCGTCCGGCGCTGTGCAGATCTGCGTGCTCTTTCCTGGTCATCACCTGGATATTGTCAGCCGTTCCCTTCTTCCCGGCCCGGCTCCCGGCGTCCACGCTGTCCAGGATCTCCTGGTACTTTTCCTCCCGGGTCTGCACCCAGTCCGTCTTTCCCGGATCCGCGTCCCAGCACCGCCAGGTCGTCCCGTAGTAGTCCGCCCGCACGCTGATCATCAGCACCCGGTCCTGCGCGTCGAACCGCAGGAACGGGATCCGCTCCGAGTAGTACACCACCGGCACCGCCTGGCCGGGCATCTCCCGCAGCTCCATCCACATCTTCACCCCGTCGTGCCGGATGCACTCATCCAGCGCCATCGTCCTCGCTGCCATCGCTTTTCCTCCTTTCATTATTCCGCTGCGCTGTCCTCGTCCTCGTAAAACCTTGACCAGGAAAAACCCAGCGCGGTGCCGATCATCTTGGCCGTCTCGATCTTCGGGTCGCTCGTTCCGTTCTCGATCGCGCAGTAGCTCGGCTGTGAGATTCCCGCTGCCGCAGCCACCGCTCCCTGCGTCAGGTCCTGCTTCTTCCGTGTCTCAATTAGCCAGCACCTAACTTTTCCGGCTTTCCTCCTGGCCCGTCTGTTGTCCAATGTTCTCGCCCCTTCCTGCCTCTTTTTCTGTTTTCTCCCGTGCGGTATTATCAATTATAGTTAGGCAATACCTATTTGTCAATAGGCAGTACCTATTTTTATTTCCTTGTCTTTTTTAGGCAGTGCCTATATAATCATTCAGCACGCAAAAGAAGGGAGGCGCGCAGGACGAACAGATTCAGAGAAGCAAGGCTCCGCGCCGGCCTTTCACAGAAAGCCGCGGCGATCTCTCTCGGGATCCGGCCGCCGTCCATGTCGGACTGGGAAAGCGGAAAAACAAAACCAACACATGAACATCTCGCCGCCATGGCGTCGCTGTATCACACAACGGTCGATTATCTTGTCGGCGCTTCGGATATAAAAGAAAAGCAGCCCGCCGTTCAGGACGGCGAGCTGCTGGACCATATCGTCATGCGTCTCCGGGATCTTCCGGATCCGGCGCTCTCACGGGTGTCTGATTTTCTGCAAGGCCTTCAAGCCGGTCAAGAAATTGCAAAAGAAGCACAAGCGCATCAGGATCCAGCCGGCGAACCTGCTGAATAATTTCATCTCTATCCATTCGTTTGTCCTTTCCGCGCAGGATCCTGTGCATGTTTTCACGTGTAAATGATTATAAAATCAGTTATTTATTTTTCCAATTTGTTTTGATGTAACCGTCCGCGGGCCGGATCCGCGCCTTTCGCAGCCTCCTAACACTTTTTCCTAACCCGTATATCCGCGTTTTAACACATGCCTGGTTATGTCATAAATCCTTATTTTTCAACGCTTGCAGGCCTGTTTTTTGGCCTTCTAACACATTAACACATAAATTTTAGGTATACACACACACATTTTTTCATCATTACCTGAAAAAGGGGGGAAATCGCCGTGGGCACGATCGAACACCGCGGGAAGAATTCCTGGCGCATCGGCGCACAGGTGAAGGTCGGCGGCAGCTGGCAGTGGGTCCGCGTTTCGCTGCGGATGGATCCGGATCTTCCGGAAAACATCCAGCGCCGCGATGCCGAACGTGAGCTGCAGATCCTGGAAGCCCGCCTGCGCGGCGAGCTGGTCGCCGTCCCCACCCTCCGGGAATGGTCTGAGACCTGGCTGACCAAACACCTGGACCAGGACGCCAGCCCGGTCACCGTGGCCAATTACCGTTATCTGCTCGACAGCAGGATCCTCCCGCAGCTGGGGGATCGTCTCCTGCCGGATCTCACCCCCGCCGTCCTCACGGACTGGCTCTACAATCTCCGGAAGGATAAACGGAAGACCACCCGCCTCCCGGAGGAAAAGCTGAAGCGCCCCCGCCGGCAGGCCGAAGCCGACGCCCTGGCCGCGCCGTCCGCCCGTCCGCTTTCCGTAAAAACCGCCCTCAACTATTACGGCTGCATGAAGACCTGCCTGGCCGCTGCCGTCCGGATCGGCCTGCTGGAATACAATCCCATGGACCGGGTGCAGCGCCCGAAGAAGCGCAAAAAAAAGAAGGCGACCCTTCCGGAAGCGGAAGTGATCGCCCTCCTGCAGCTGATCATCACCGAAGCGCCCGTGCCGCTGCGGCTCGCCGTCCTCCTGGCCATGCTCTGCAGCCTGCGCCTGGGTGAAGTCGGCGCCCTGAAGTATTCCGCCGTAGACTGGGACGCCGGCACCATCACCGTGGACCGGGCGCTGAAGTACACCCCGGCCACCGGCGCCTTCATCGCGGAAACAAAGACCGACGCCGGGGACCGGGTGATCACCCTGCCGCCCTCCATGATCCGGATCCTCCGGGACGCCATGTGGCAGGATGTCATGGAGGCCCAGGACGATCCGGACGTCTGGAAGGGCGACGGATGGATCGTCCGCAGCCGGCACGGTGCCCGCGTCAATAAGGATACGCCCAGCAAGTGGTTCCGGAAATTCGCCGATGATCACGGATACCAGGGCCTCACCTTCCACGGCCTGCGCCACGTTCACGCCACCGTGCTCCTGCAGCACCACGTGGATCTGCAATCCGTTTCCTCCCGCATGGGCCACTCGGATCCCTCCGTCACCCTCCGGGCCTACGCCGATGCCATGCCGGCACGGGACCAGGAGGCCGCTGCCGCCATGGACGCCCTCCTGCTCTCCGCGGATCCCGCAGCTGCATCCTCGGATCCTTCCCCCGATCTCCCGCCGGATCCTTCCCCCGAAACTTAGCAAACATATCAGTATTGTTATTTTAACCAGGGCAGCGTCGGCCGACGTGGATCCTGTTCCGCACTTTTAACCGCAAAAAAACAAGCCGTGGAAGCCTTTATTTTCAACGCTTCCACGGCTTTCCTGTTTTTTCCCTGGGAAAGTGAATTTTCACTTTTCTATAAAAAATGTTCGCAGATTCTCCCCGCAGCTGCGGCGCCGGCACGCATCAGAACAGATTCCCGCCGAAGATCCGGTACACCGCGAAGCCGATCCCGGCCATCAGCACCAGGAAAAGCACCGCCAGAAATTTGTTATTGCTCCGCCACAGCATCCGGATCCCCCACGCGCACACCAGCACGCCCACGATCACGAACAGCACCTGCATCAGTATCGCCCCGCTCAGCATCTGATCATCTCCTTTTTTTTCTTTAATCATACCACACAACAAACCACCGCCACAACCGCGCCGCTTTCCGGCGCTTTTTTCGCGCTTTCCGGCCACGTTTCACACACGGATGACCGCACACCCGTCCGCGGATCCTCCCGCGCCCTCCTGCCGCGCCCTCCGGCCGGCAGGCCACACAGCGCCCCGTTCGCCGCCGCTTCAGCGGCGCGGACGCGCGGAAAATATCGCGATTTTTTTTACCCCACCCCCCTGTCCTTCATCATCCGCGCATTTTTCCGCTGCTGATCTGACAGTCTCGCCTCCGGCAGCCAGGCCGCCGATCCGGACCGCCAGCTGGGCGCCGGCAGCTGCATCTTCAGGTCCCGATTCCTGCATCCTGGACGTCCGGCCTCGTCGACGTGGATAATTCCCCCATTTCCCCCAGCCGGGAATCGTTGATTTTCCTCGCTTCCCGCTGCACACGGCCGGATCCTTCCCCCAGTTTTCCCCACGTTTTCCACAAATTCCGGCCGATCCTCCGGGAAAAGAAGAACCCCGGAAGCCTTACACTTCCGGGGTTTTCTTCCTGGTCGAAGTGGCGGGATTCGAACCCGCGGCCTTTTGGTCCCGAACCGGTCAGCAGAATCACATGGAAAAATTGAAGGATATATGTATAAAACATGTGTTAGACAGGTTAGAAGTGTTAGCCGAAAAATAACTTCCTATATATGCGAATTCTGGCGTACATAACACATTTTTATTCTTAAGTGTTAGAAATAATAATAATGTGTTAGGTCATAGTATACCCACCCCGGAAAGTTTATACCTTCGGCGCTGTCAGGGCTTGAAGCTTTCCCGGTGTGCGTTTCCTTATCGTCCAGATCAAGGGTAGGGCGGGGATAGGTTAATCACCGGCCTCCTGGCTCCCGGTTTATAGATTCAGCAGCGTAAAAAGTAAAAAAATCGTGTCGCTTTCAAATGTCCGCGTGCCCCGCTCCTCTAAAGTCCGGCGATTTTCCAGGGCAAAAAGAAAAACGGCTTCCGGATACCCGGAAGCCGCAGAGCCGTGTATATTTACTTGCCTAACTTTGCAAACGTGATTTCGTAGGAACCCATAGCTGCAAGCGCCACAATTACAGCGTTAACAGCTGCCAGGATGCCGTTGCTCCATGTGATCCCGACCGTGAAGTGTGTGGCCAGGAGCATCACTACAAGGGCAATAACATACGCCACGATCCGCGTCGGGATCTTCCAGATCTTGTCGATCGGCAACTTCAGCAGCTGCACCACCAGCAGCGTGGCCAGCGTCGCGCCGGCGATCGTCGCCAGCTGCTCCCAGGAAAACGGATCCGTGGGCAGCTCACCTTCCGCCATAGCCACCGAACACATCAGCACAAGCGCCATGATCAGCAGCAGACAGTAAATAATCTTCTTCATTCGTTACTATCCTCCATTTCTCTCGTCGCTCTTTCAGCCATGTAGGCCGTCAGCTCTTCGTTTGTCTCTTTCAGTCTTTCGTGGTCGTTGCCGGTGATGAAGTGAAGCAGCAGGCCTTGCATTGTAACGAGCACCTGACCAAGGTCGTCCGACTGCTGCTTAAAAATCTTGTCGCCCCTCCTCAGGCGCTTCTCACACGCGTCCATACGCATCTCCAGCCCTTTCACACGATCACGCAGGGAAATCTTTTTCCACGCTTCGACACCCTTAACAACGGCCACCAGGACCGCGAAAAACGCCAGGATAACAGCACCGGCCAGGAGCAGGGTGTCGAAGCCTAAGGATACCTTCGGTCCTTCGATTGTCGGCATCATTCTCACCTCCTTCCGTGCTGTTCTCCGGATCTATTTACCCACGACCTCCAAGCTGCTGCACAAGCTGCCAAGATAACTTATCCACCGCTGCCAGCAGCAGCGTGGCCTCTTCCCTGTCCAGCCGCAGCGTCACCTGATCGCCGTCGTCCATGTCTCCGGGATTAAAATCTTCCGCAGGGTCCGGATCCTGCACTGGATCCTGATCAGCTGCCGGATCCTCTATCAGCTGGATATATTCATTCTTCATCCAGCCGGTCCGGATCCCGGCCTTGCACTTGCTCCATTCTTCCCCACGCTGCAGCACGTCCATCTCTGTCCCCACAGCGATGTCCCAGTACATGCTACAGCTGGAGCTTGGTTTCTGTCTCAGCTTCACCGTGCCGCCGTATTCGGCGATTACCTTCCCCCGCATCGTTTCCCCTCCTTCTGCCGGCTTCTGCTCCACAGGATCCTGCACGGGATCCTGATCAGCTGCCGGCGCCTGTCCGATCCCGATGTGCTCCAGGATCCAGTTGATGCTCTTTCCGTAGTCGATCCGGTTCCACAGGCCAACCATGTTCCAGCCGCCGTTCTTGATGGTCTTATCCTTGAACACGGACGTGGCCACGCAGCCGCGGCTGCTGGACGAATGAATCGCCCCGTCGTTCCTGTGTGTCACGATCCCGACGTGGCTGGCATTGCCCAGGCCGTCATGATAGCCGCGCTTTTCCTCACCCCCGTCGAAGGCATGGATGAACAGCAGCGCGCCCTTCGGGATCGAGCCGAAGATCTTGATGCACTCCTCCGGAGATCCCACCCAGCCGTTCTTCTTCACTTCCCTGTACCAGGCGTTGCTCCCGGCCAGGTCCATCCGCAGCCCGCAGTCGGCCATGCACTGTTCTATAAATGCCTGGCAATCCATTTCCTTGTAGCTGCGGCCGATATACTTATCGCCGGCGAAGCTGAAGCTCACGGCGTCGATCTTGATCATCATGTCACCGCCTCACGTAAAAAGCCGCCCCGAAGGGCGGCGTCCTGTTACTCATCGTTAGCGCTAATCAGGGCAATAATAATAAATCCGATCACGATCCCGGCCACGAGGCCAATAATTACGGCCCACCAGGGCACCATCCGACCACCTTCTTCCCATTCACAATTGCGTCCTTTTATGCACGGTTCATTCTGCTTCTTTGAACTTCCATCCACGGTACATCATAAGAACTTCCGTGCTGCTCATCGATTTGTTATACACCCTCAAATCCGAAACACATCCTGCGTTACCTTGTGCGTAAGATGTTCCAAATCTGATTGAACCGGATGAAAGATTCCCCAAAGCGTTTGAGGCATCGTTCTTCCAATCCGTTGTCGCAGGGCATCCATTCACATAAACGCTGACAGCACCATCATTGTCCACCGTGAACACAACATTGAAATACTGATCGCAGTTCGGGACTCCTGTTTTTTCAGCAAATTGTTTCCCGTTGAATGGGAAATTCTTTGCATTGTAATTTGATATGGTCGGATCTGCCGAAGATGGAAGAATACAATATTGACTATGCCCACGTGTTGCAAACGAAACAGCACCGATTGTTACAATGTGTCTGAACGCAAACATTTTGTCATTGTAATCAGCATCATTCTGAATCTCAAGTCCGAACGCTTTCGGATTCAACCAAACCGAAACCGTATAGTTTTTGGTGAAATCCAGATCAGTATTCGCAGGGAATGTCAGCTTGCTACCTTCTCCGACCTTAACACCAGAAGTAGGTACGAGTGAGAATTTTGTTGAAACTCCTTTATAGTCACCAAATCTCACAGATTCCTTATTATCCCATTTCCTTTCGCCCTTTATCTCCGCAATCACATTCCTGCTGTCCTGCACATATTTACCGCACCCTTCGTTTAACGGGATTCTGTAAAGAAGATTCCGAGTTTCCTGTTCTTCTATTACTTTGAATGGATACGGCATCATGTAACCGGATTTTGCTGTAATTGTTGCGTTTCCGTTTGTGTTTTCCAATTCAAGATAAACCTCACGGAAATAATGGGAGCCGCCTTTGTAAATCCTTATTGCACTTAATCCACCACGCACACCGTCAGACAGAACCATACAAGGTTCTGTATCATCCATAATCTGAATGTACGGATGAATCTGTCTGAATCCGGTTCCAGAACTCGCCAGATGGTTTTGATATTTTGTGAAGATTGCTTTCCAACTTTTCCCCTTGTCGGTTGACATCATAATGCAGTTCTCCGTTGCCATCATGTTTGTCGAAGTACCGCACAGGATTACGCTGTCATCACCAAAGTCCTGGAAAGAACGAACACCGGAAAGTCCGAGCATCGGCATATCCATGTTAAGATCGTCTTTGCTCCTGTAAATAGAAGCAGATCCCATCAGATATGTTTCTCCACCGCCAAGTTTGTATGTGCCATCTCCGAAGTATGTCGGATAGTAGTCTTTGCCAACCACCTTCCTCTGTGTTGGATCAATCTCTGTCCATGTTGATCCCTCATCGTCCGTGTAAATGATACGTGAACCAGACCACGTTGATGCGTTATCATCTATACCGACATATACACGGCTGCTGTTAGGATCTGCATGGATATGATGAACGTGCTGATATACAGACCCGTCCCAATTGTGCCACGCAAGCGACCATGTGTTGCCACCGTCCGTTGATTTATATACGCTTACATGGTACTGTGTCTGATAACACGCACCAACGAACAAAGTGCCGTTTGTGCTTTTATCTATCGCAGATACCTGTATATCCGGGTAAATTGTAGTTCCGTTATTCACCCATGAATAATCAAGCACTTCCGTCTTTGTCGCATAGCTGTCAGAAGAAAGAAGTTTATACAGTTTGCCACCAGCGTATGCGAAGATATTATCGTCATCATCGACATACACAGGTCGCATGGATTTCAGACCGTAAACAGCGGATGCTTTGTTTGTCACGTTTGCCGTTCCAGAAATCAACGAGAAGTTTGTTCCGTTGTCCGTGCTGATATAAATGCCATCATCGTCCTCGACATTAAACGCAACAAGCAATCCGTTCGCACTAACTTGATCTACATACTTCAGTTTCGTGTCACGGAGAATATCCATGTTCACAGCAGGGCCAAACATGGCACGAATGATATTTCCGTTTGAATCAAAGAACCGAACATCGGAAAAGTCCGTTTTGCAATCACCATCAAAGAAAACATCATCTTCATTCGGTGTATAAGCTGATGCACCGTAATGAAGTCCCAAACGGACATAGATCTTGTCTGCTTCTGGAAGTCCCGTCAATGATATTGTTTTTGTTGTTCCTTCATTTGATTGTACTTCCATCAAAGCAGAAACAGAAGAATCCACGTAATTCCGAAGTTCCTGCAATTCCGTCAACTGATTGTTGATCATCCTTGAACGTGCAAACGATTCTTCCTCAATTGATGCGGTTTCTGTCGCATTTCCTGCAAGACCCTTATTTTCCGGTATTGTCATCATCTTGGGGAATGTAATCGTAGAACTGCTGTTCTCAGGCCAACCGGACAGAACTTGGAATCTGATTGCAAATCCTGTCGCAGCTTCCGGAATAGTAATCTTAGTGCTTTCAAACAACGGCAGATACGAAAGTTCTGTACCGTTCTTGTAAAAGATTACATATATAATGAGATACTGCGATTCGGAAACAAAGTTCAGATTATAGCTATCCCCCGGAACAATGCTCTGCGGTAACGAATTTTGACTTGAATAGATTGCTCTGAAACTTGATCCTGTTCTTGTTCCGCTTGCAGTTACAACTTTTGTACTGTTGTTGATTGTATACTCAATACCGTTTCTTGATCCGTCCGTATATGTAGATAAAGATTCAAGAATGTCTACCGGATCATCCCCAAACACTTCCTCTTTTGTCCGCTGAATGTCGGTTGTAGCCGAGTTTATTTCTGTCAATAACTCATGGGATTTATCCGCAGACCACACCTTGTCGGTGTCTCCGCTGCCGGCGTTATCGTCGATGATTTCCGTCGGATCCCCGCCCGTCGGGTCCTGCCAGCTGGCGCCGCCTTCCCCGTCTGCGGTCAGCACCTGGCCCTCGGATCCGGCGGTCGCCGGGGCTTCCAGGAAGTCCCCCGGCGCCTTTCCGCTGTCCGTCAGGTTGCCGTTCGCGTCCAGCCCGGCCAGGTTGCCGGCCACCGCGCCGGTCACCTTGTCCGCTTTCCGGTTCAGTCCGCCGGGCGTTCCGCCGCCTTCGGCCACCGTCATCGGCACCGCTGCGCGGTTCTCCTGGATCGCCATCGGCACGTTCTGCCGGTTTTCCGCCACGTTCATGGATACCGCGTCATTCGCTGCCATGATCTTATTCCTCCTCCGTCTCCTCTGCCGCCCTGCTGATCACTTTCTTCAGCAGCACGCTGTTCACGTTCAGCTGGCCCTCTTCCGTGGCCCAGGCCTCGTCGTTCTCATCGACCCAGCGCACCTGGACCTTCATCGTCCCGGTGGGCAGCTTGAAGGTCTCCTCCTGGCTGAAGCCGAAGCCGATCGTGGTCTTGTCCTCTTCGCTGTCGTAGTCGATCTCCAGCCGGTCCCCGGTCAGGGTCAGCTGTTTCGTCCCGCTCTCCAGTGTCACAAATACCGCCGCATCCGTCAGGTCGTGGCCGGCGATCAGAAGCTCAAAGCTCGGTGTCGTTCCCTGGTACATCGTTCGATTCCTCCCGTCTTCATCAGATTCCCATGCCTGTCTTGATATAGATGATACCGAGGCCGGCGGTCTTATTCTTCTGCACTGCATCTGTTACATTTTTGATGGACATCACAGTATTCGCCCCTGTGTTGTGTGCGATGATCGCCGTCAGCGCAAAATTCGTGGATCCGGTTGTAAACCGGTAATACCCAAGCGGCTTGTACCCGGACGGCGTGGAGATGCCGAACTCGTTCGCCGTGATGTTGCGGTACCCGTTTGCGGCAATATCCGGCAGAGCAAACTTGTAATATACATGTTTAACCAGCCCGTTCAGCTTGTCGCTGATGGTTTTAACATCTGTCGCCGCAGCTGCGCCGATGTTCGTCCGCACCTGCTTCTGCTGCGCGCTGCTCAGGCTCTGCTGGCTGATCGTCGCCACGTTCCGCCGCAGTTTGTCCTTCAGCGATGTGCCGTAGGCGATCTCCGTCCCCACGGCCACGTTCGTCCCCGTGAAGTATTCGATCCCGTGTTCGTCCACGGCGTACTGGTTCTCCAGGCTGAAGCTGCTGGTCGCCGCTGCGATCTCCTGGGCCGTCATCTCGATGTAGATGTAGTCCTCGTCGAAGTCGTAGCTCAGGCCGCTGGCTTCCGCTTCGGCCCGGGCCGCCTCGCTGTAGGTGATCCGCTTCACCCGCGGGATGATCTGCTTCGTCGTGAAGTTGATCTCGTCGTATACGGCCCCCACGCTGCACAGGCCGTTCGGCAGGCTCTGCATGATCGTGCTCAGGTCGATCACGCTCTCGTCGTATTCCTCAAAAGCGCCCGTGGGTCCGCTTTCCCAGTCGCTCCAGCAGCAGATGATATACGTGTTCGTGTTGTTCCCGCCGGTGATCAGGATATAGCCGTCTTCCTCCACCGCGAAAAGCCCGTTTTCATCCACCACCACCGGGCTGCTGGTTCCGGCCGGATCCGTCGCGAAGCGGATCGTACTGTAGCTGCCGCCCACCTTGTACAGCCCGCCGTAGGCCGCCACCCGCGCGTAGCCGTTGCTGTAGTCGAACAGGTTCCACCCGGTGCTGTACAGCTCCTCCGGATCCGCCGGCGTGATCGTCCCGCGCTCTTCCGGCACATAGGTGACCGTGATCATGTCGCCGGCCGTCGGCGTGCCCGTCACGGTGATCCCGTAGTCCGCCGGGTCCACCGTCTCCGCGCCGATCTTCCACCCCGTGCTGTAGATCATCGCGATCACCGCGCTCGTCTGCACGTAGGCCCGGAACACGTCCGGATCCAGCGCCACCGTGATCTGGCTGCCTTCCATCAGCTCCGTGTCCATCTCCAGGATCTCCGCCACATAGCCGGTGTGCACGCTGTTCCCCTTCAGCTTCCGGATCTGCGCGTCGCCGGTCTTTACGGATGCCGCGCCGCCCGCCGTCCGCACGATGAAGGGCGCGTCGATCTGCACGCTGTCCTCTGTCCGCAGGTCGTCCGCGTAGGGCACCACGTCCAGCTGCACGTTCCCTTCCGCGTCCGCTTCCTCGCCGTTCACCGTCTTCACCCGGCCGTCCGCCAGGTCGTCCAGCATGTCCTTCACGCTGTCCTCGCTGCCGGTATCGTAGGGAATATCCGCCGCCGTCCTGGCTTCCAGGCCGTCGATCTTGGCCTTCACACTGGGCGCCCCTTCTCCGGCCGTGTAGGGCACGTTTTCGGCCGTCCAGCCCTGGATCGCCCCGACGTCCGTCTGCAGGCCTTCCACGTCCTCCTGCAGGTCCTCCGTGTCGCCCTGCAGGCCTTCGATGGCGTCCTTCACCATCGTCGTGCTCCCGTCCTCCAGCGGGATCGCGTCCGCCGCCCGGTTCACGCTGCCATTGATCGCGTCCGCGATGCTCTGGGCGCCGCTCTCCGCGCTCATGGGGATGTTCGCGGCCGTCTTCGCGTCCAGGGCCGCGATCTTCGCGCTGATCAGCGTGCTGTCTTCGCCGCTCACCGGGATGTCGCTGCCGTCCACATAGATCAGGCCCTGCTGGTCCGCCGCCTGGCCGTTCACCTTGATCCCCGTCACCTGGCTCAGGTCCGCCTTCTGCGCCAGGGCCGCGCCCACGGCCGCCGCGTCCGCCGCCTGGCCCTCGATGCTCAGCGTGTCGTCCACCGGCACGCTCTGCAGCTGGCTGGACCGCACCCGGAACCGCACCCTTGTATTCAGTTCAGACATTTTTTCCGTCCTCCTTAAATTCTGTACTGCACCGGCTTCACATTAAAGGGCATCGGCTCGCCCTGGCCGTCCAGGCCGGGCGTGTCCACGCCGTCCCCGCTGATCACCCGGCCGTCCGCCATGTACGCCCCGATCGCGAAGCGCAGCTCCCAGGTGTAGCTGCCCGGGGATAGCGCCTTGGTCTGCGCGTTCGTGAATTCGATCCGCACCACCCCGTTCGCCAGGGTGTCGTCCTCCTCCGGGTTGTCCAGCCGGTACACCCGCTCCAGGATCACGTCGTCCCCCATCTTCAGGCACCAGGTCACCCGGTCGTATTCGGTCCAGGCCTCGCCGTCGTCCCGTTCCGCCTCGATCTCGATGCTGCCCGTGTCCCCCTGGTTCAGGGTCACCGCCCCCGTCAGCTCCTCCACCAGAAACATCAGCGTTCCCCCTTCCGCAGCACCGCCGTCACCAGGCCGTCCTCCTCGTCCCGCAGCGCCTTCAGTTTCGTGTATCCCTCAAAAGTGAGCTTTTCCCCGTTGTTCTGGGTGTAAACGATCTTCCGCGTCTTCCGGCTCTCGTTCACCTGGTAGAACAGCGCCCCCATCGTCGTGCCGTTCACGTACAGGAACAGGTCCGGCTCCACCAGGATCGCGCTGGCGTTCTCCAGCTCCGTCCCGTCGTTAAGTCTCAGCTTTTCCATCCTTGTCCTCCTCGCAGATCAGCGTCATCGGCTCTCTGCCGGATCTTTTCAACGCGCCGCATCCGGATCCGTCCGCCGGCACTGCCGGCGCCGGCGCCGGCTCGTCCCGGATCTGGGTCAGCAGCTGCCAGATCACTGTCAGCCTGTCCACGTTTTCCGCCGTTGCCGGCACGTTCAGCTGGCCCAGCGTGTTCATGATGATCTGGGCCTTCACCGCTGTCTCGTTCATTGTCCTGTCCTCCTTATGTCCTGAATAGGAACCGCCGCGTGCTCCCGTCCACCGTCACGTCGATCCAGTGGTACTGGTTGCGCGTGTCCAGGTCGTAGCTTTTCGACACGCCGCTGGGCATGCTGCCGCCTTCGCTCGCGTAGTAGCTCCAGCCCCATTCCGGGTCCGGCGCCGTGGCCTCCACGCTCTTCCCCGTGCTTACGATCGTTCCGGGCGCGCTGCTGTTCCTTGCGTTGATCGGGATCGTCACCTTCCGGCCGTCCCATTCCGGTGTCCCGCCGGCGATTTCCGTGTAGCAGCTCTGGTTTTGTGGGGTCGCCTTCGCCGTGAAAACGCCACCGCTCCACCCCAGGCTCCACTGAGCGATGGCCCGGCTAAAAGACGCCACATCCTGCCACGATCCGTCGCCGCAGGTGATTTTCTGCAGCGTATAGTTATTTCCGCTCTGCTGGATCCGCAGGTTCCGGATGATGTCCGCCGCCTGGCTTCCCGTGATCGTCGTGCCGGATCCCTCAAAGTACATCCGGGTGCCCACCGTCAGCTGCTTCACCCGCAGGCTCGCCATCAGGTTCACCCGGCTCTGGATCAGGTCCGCCGTGATCGTGTTCGCGATCGTCTGCCCCAGCAGGTGGATCTTGCTCGCCTCGATCACGGCCTGGCTGCTGCCGTCCTCGTTGATGGCCACGCAGATCTGCGCGGCCTTGATATAGTTCTCGCCGCTCCTGGTCCCGACCACCATGCTGACCTTGCCGGCCTCCACGTTGATCTGCCCCTGCAGGCTCTTGTCGTCGGCGATCCGCTTCTCGGCCTCCAGGCGGATCTGCTCCTCGTTCATTTCGATCCGCGTTTCGTGTTCGATGATGTCGCCCTGGGCCTGTGTCACCTTCTGGTGGATCCCTTCGCCGTCCACAAAGATGGAAGCCACGCGGCTCCAGTCCTTGTCCGCTCCGGGTCCGGCCACGGCCTCGGCCACCATGCCCACGTGCTCGTCCGTGTCCACGAACCAGGCATGGTCCTCTTCGTTCCGGCTCGCGCCGTATCGTCCGCCGCCGCCCCGGCCGCTCTCCACAGCCTCCTGGATCCGGTTCACGATGCTGGCGATGTCCTCCGTGTTGTTCGCCAGCGTCACGGTGAACTTGCCCGGTTCCTTGATCTTGTCCGCCCACTGCAGCTTCGTGACCCGCTCCGTGATCGTCTCGCCCTTCGCCGGCAGCGGCACCCGGCAGCGCCGTCCCAGGGTGATCTTATCCAGGGCTTCCCCGGTCTCCCGGCTCAGGTCCAGCCCGCTGATCGTGATCGTCACCGTCGGCTCGCAGTGCCGGTTCAGCCGCTCCTGCGCCCATTCCCGCAGCGCGCCTTCCGTTTCCTTGCTCTGGTCCGTCTCCACCCGGCACACGATGCCCCAGGCGCCCTCGTTCTTGCTCAGGAAGTCCCCGCTGATGTGCAGGTTGTCCTTCCCGATCGGGTAGATCCGGGTATACATCCGGCTGCGGTCGATCTGGTGCCGCAGCGTCGTGATGTTCCGGCTCATCCGCATCTCGCTGGAAAAGCCCGTCGGGATGTTCCGGATGTGCAGCGTGAACGGGTGCGTGCTCAGGTCGTATTCCCACTGCACGTCCCCCATGCTGCTGGTGATCGTCTCGATCACTGCAAAAAGGCTTTCCCCGTTGAAGCTGTAGGGCTTCACCGGGTCCTTCGCCGTTTCTCCCAGGCGCCAGTCGTCCTGGCGCGCCATCGCGTGGTTGATCGCCGCCCGGGCGCTCACCTCCGTCGCGCCGTCCACCCCGGCGATCGTCGCCGGCTTTGTCTCGCCGAACAGCAGCCGGTCCTTCAGCGTGTTGATCACGTGCTCCAGGGTCACCGTCCGCGTCTGTGTCTCCACGCTCTCCTGGATCATCCGCACCCGCCACACGATGCCTTTCCCCGGCTCCGTGTCGTCCTGCAGCCATTCGCCCACGCTGATCTCCGGCGCCTCCGGCCCCAGGGTCATCGTCGCCGTGCTGTTCCTCTCCTCCAGGTTGAGGCTCATGGTTTCCGGCTGGATGTAGTTCTTCTGTTTCAGGCTGTGCCCTTGCAGCAGGATCACCGGAACCGCCCCCTCACGCTCACCGTCAGCGTGCACGCGCGCTGTGCGCTGAAGCTGAAGGCGCAGTCGCCCGGCAGGATCTCAAACTCGTCCGCGCTCCCGGCCGTCCGCTTGTTCAGTACGCTCCGGTAGCTGCCCTGTGCGTTCCGGATCCGGATCCGGATCACGTTCTTCCCGCTGGCCGTCGAGTGGCTGAACACCAGCGCCTCGTTCGCCGCCAGCGCCAGCTGTTCGAAGCTCATCGCCTGCCCGCCGATGGTCACCGTCGCCGTGTTGATCGTCGCGCCGGATTTGTTCGCCAGCTCCGCGTCCGCCACGGTCTTCGCGCTCCCGGCCACCGTGATGGTCCCGCTGCCGCTCTGCCCGGTCTTTGTCGCCGCGCTCACCGCGCTGTTCTCCATCCAGTAGGGGATCGCGTGCGCCCGGAAAACGATCGTGTATTCGCTCAGCCGCTTCCACAGGTCGCCCTCGCCCGGCGTCACCACTTCATCCACCCACAGCCGCCGGTTCGCCTTGTAGTTCACCCGCAGCCAGGCCCCGCCGTTCTCCGCCGCCGCGGCCCAGGCGTTGATCGCCTCCAGCACTTCGGCCCGCTCCGCGATGTCGCCCCGCCGCGCGCTGATGTTCATGCTGAAGCGCACCTGGATCTCCATGCTGTCCCGGTGCTTTCCGGTGATCCGCGTGCCGTCCCCGGCGCCGGTCCCGGCCGCCGTCACCGCTTCCTTGCCGGCGCCGCCGTCGATGCCCTTGATGATGATCCGCGGGTCGATCTCGTCCAGCTGCACCCCGCCCAGGCTCACCCTGTGCGCCAGGATCATCCGCCTCACCTCGTTCCTTTCTCGTTTACATGATCAGGTCCCGGGCGATCGCCCGGCTCACATACGGCGCCACCAGTTCGCCCACGGCCCGGCCGTCCAGGTTCACCCGGATCCCGCTCACGCCGGCGGCCGTGCCGGCCTGCGCCGCCCGCTGCATCTGTGCCGGCAGGTTCCGGAATCCGGCCAGGTCCTCGCTTGTCACGCCGTTCTGCTGGTTCGCTCCGGCGTTCAGCCACCATTCCGCCGGCAGGTCCCGCCACTTGTCGTCGTTCAGGTCCTCGCCGTTTTTGTCCAGTTCCGTCATCAGCCGGTCCATCATGTCGTTCAGCCGGTTAAAGACCGCCTCGTTTTCCCCGAAGGAATTTTCGAAGTTGGTCCACGCCCGGTCGAAACCTTCGTCGCTGCCGTTTCCGCTGGCGTACAGTTTCCACGCGTCCCAGAAGGCTTCCGCCGCGCTCATCTGCTCGACGGTCGCGTCCAGCTTCCGCGCCCCGGCCCGGGGAATCGTGACGCCCTCCGGCCCTTCGTAGATCTCCTCGTCCTTCTTTGTCGTGCCCTCCGGCACGGCCAGCCCGCTGGTGTCCCCGCCGGTGTAGGTTGCCCGGTTCCACAGCGTCCGCAGCAGGCCCTGGTTCGTGATCCCGGCCTCTTTGTTCATCTCGTCCACCGCCTGGCCGCCGATCTTTTCGCCAACCTCGTCCAGCTTCTGGTCGTATTCGCTCTTTTCCCAGGTCTTCGGGTCGAACAGCTTCTGCACCATCGGCGCCACCATCACCAGGCCGACCGCCAGGTATCCGGCCCCGGCCAGCAGGCTGCCAAGCCCGCCGCCGCCCGCCACGGCGCCGCCGCCGCCGCCCAGCAGCCCGGTCAGCGTCCCGGCCCCGCCGGTAACGATCTTGAAATTCGCCGCCAGCTGCGCGATCGTGCTTACCAGCGCCAGGCCCTTCCCGGCCACCCAGAAGCCCGCCAGCACCTCAAACCCGTGGATCACCTTGTCGATGTTTTCGTCCTTGCTCAGCCATTCCAGCGCCGTC
>Ga0256407_10002315_pt1 | contig 36820 bp, 25 predicted proteins | sample RumenRJG_04DNA_FD_193489 | JGI IMG/M metagenome (GOLD analysis project Ga0256407, IMG submission 193489) | Bovine rumen microbial communities from Lethbridge, Alberta, Canada - RJG_04 | ecosystem: Host-associated > Mammals > Digestive system > Stomach > Rumen | place: Canada: Alberta...
CACAACGGCATAGAAACGGCGGTTACTGCTTCCCAGATGGAAGGTGCAGCCGAGAGCATAGAATGCCTTCTGCAGTTGCTCGGGCGTCATTTCGGAGGTGCCGATGTAGTTCGAATATTCGCCAACCAGAGGGAGCACCTTGTCGGCATCAGCGCCCATTTCGAAGACGTAGTCGAGTTCGAAGAGCTGATTTGTCTTATTCAACTTGCTGAGTAAGGTCAGGCCGTTAGGTGTCTGTGAAGTCTCGACTTCCTTCGAATAATCTACAAAGACAGGCTCGATGGGAGCAGGCTCGTTGGCGGCAATGGCGCTGAGGAAGTCCGACTTGGCATCGCGGTTCGACTGTACGGGTGTGATCTCTGGCTTGTCGATGCGCTGGATGTTGGGGTCGGTGCCCTGAAGCTTGTTCACATAGACATAGTTCTTTGCGGTGAGATGACGCTTTGCGAAAGCCATGATGTCTTCTTTCGTAATCTTGGCTTCGCGATCGAGTGTCTTGATGGCGTGCGACCACTCTTCGCCATTGATGAATGCATCGACCATCTGCATAGCGCGGAAATTGTTGTTCTCGAGGCCGCGCTGCTGGTTAAGCTTCTGTTCGGTGAGTACAGAGGTGAGGAGCTCGTCGTCAAATTCTCCTTGGGCAACCTTGGCAATTTCGTCGAGCATCAGTTGACGCACCTCATCGAGACTTTGACCGGGCAGAGCCATACCGTAGGCCAGCATAATGGTGTAGTCGCGCATAGCTTCGGTCTCAACGCCTGCAGCCAGCACTTTCTGCTGCTGATTAAGGTCGAGGTCGAAGAGGCCGGCAGTACCGTTGCTCAGAAGACCGCTGATGAGATTCAGGGTGTCCATCTGGTTCGAGGCAGCGCCTTCGAAGCGCCAGCCGAGCATCACGTTCTCGGCTTCCTGTCCCAGCACGTCCTTGCCGACAGGCTCGGTGATGGCAGGCTGAGGTGCGAAGGTCAGCTGGTCGGGGTTGTTGGCATATCCTTCCTTGGCATTCCAGTCGCCGAAGTACTTTTCGATGAGGTCCACCATGGCATTGGGCTCAAAGTCACCCGAAAGGCTGATGATGACATTGCCCGGAACGTACCACTTGTTAAAGTAGTTCTGAATGTTGACGAGCGAAGGGTTCTTGAGGTGCTCCTGGGTACCGATGGTAGTCTGAGTTCCATATGGATGGGTGGGGAAGAGCATTGCCGACAAGGTTTCGAATTCCTTCGACATGTCGCGAGTCATGCTCATGTTCTTCTCCTCATAGACGGCTTCGAGCTCGGTGTGGAAGAGACGGAACACGGGGTTCTTGAAACGCTCCGACTGTATCTTTGCCCAGTTCTCCACCTGGTTCGATGGGATGTCCTCGGTGTAGCATGTCACGTCGTTCGAAGTGAACGCATTCGAACCGTTGGCGCCGATCATGGCCATCATCTTGTCATACTCGTTTGGGATGGCATACTGCGAAGCTACGCCTGAGATGGAGTCGATGATGTGGTAGGCTGCTTTGCGGGCAGCAGGGTCGGTGAGTGTACGGTAGTTTTCAAAAAGGGTAGTGATGGTGTCGAGCAAGGGTTTCTCGGCCTCGTAGTTCTGTGTGCCGAACTGTGTAGTGCCCTTGAACATCAGATGTTCCAGATAATGTGCCAAGCCGGTAGTCTCGGCGGGATCGTTCTTCGAACCGGTGCGCACGGCGATGTAGGTCTGGATGCGTGGCTGTTCCTTGTTGACCGTCATCGACACTGTCAGTCCGTTCTTCAGCTTGTAGGTCTGGACATTCATGGGGTCGCCAGGCGTGGTCTCATAGTGGTAGCGGTTGTTACCGCTGCAAGCTGCCAGCAGAATGGTGCTGCATACGAGCATTGCGCTGGCAAAGATTTTAGTAATGCTTTTGTTCATAAGATTTATTTAAAGATGTTATTGGATAATCACGGTTTTCAAAAGGGCTTTGTCGAAAACTTCGCAAGCCACTTTGTTGATTAGTTCGGGGGTGACGCTGTTGATGCGATTGCACGTCTGTTCGAGTGTCTCCACTTTGCCCAGTCTCAACAGGTTCTTGGCAAGGGCGATGGCGTTGTTCTCCATATTGGCCATGGCGACGCCCAATTGTCCGCCCAGCTGTTTCTTGGCATTGCTGATCTGGCGAGGCGAGAGTAGCTCGTTCTGGAATCGTTCGAGCTGCTTGTGACACAGTTTGAGGCAATGGTTCACGTCGTGGTGGTCACAACCGAAATAGATGCCCAGGTAGCCGGCATCGGTGTAGTTGTTGATATTGCTCTCGACGGTATATACCAGTCCTCGGTGTTCGCGTAGTTCCAGTCCCAGGCGGCTGTTCATACCCGGACCTCCCAGGATATTGCAGAGCAGGGCCAACGCCGCTGCGTATTCATGTCCGATGGGGTAGGTGGGTGCGCCCAGCAGGACGTGGCTTTGATGGGTATCCTGATGGATGATGATAGGCTGCGATGACGCTGCATTGCCACCAATAAGCGAGGAACGATAGCTGTTGACTTGGTCGCTGGTCGGCAATCCCTCTCTATTGGCATGGGGCACTCGTGTGCAATGGAAATATTTTTCCACCAGTTTCACAATCTTGTCGAAGGGCGTGGCTCCTTGATGGAAAAAGATCATTCGGTCGGGCGTATAGTTCTCGTCGATGAAACGTATGCTCTTCTCATGGTCAAAGGTGCGCACGGTTTCCTCGTTTCCGAGAATATTATGTCCCAACGCTTGCCAGGAAACGTTTGACGATGAGGAAGAGAACAGTCGGTTCTCAAACTCGTCAAAAATCAACTCTGTAGGCGTATCTCGATACGACATTATCTCGTCAATCACCACCTCGCGCTCCATTTCAAGCTCGTGTTGGGGCACCGTGGGATTGCAAATCAGGTCGCACAACAGGTTACAGGCGCGATCGAAGTCCTTGTTCAGTCCGATGGTGTAGAACGTGGTCTCCTCTTTCGTCGTGAAAGCGTTCAGTTCACCACCTACGCTCTCCATTCGGTTATTGATATGCCACGAGTCGCGGGTGGTCGTGCCTTTGAAGAGTACGTGCTCTACGAAATGAGCCATACCGTACATCTCGGGTTCGTCTTCGTCGCGTGTGCCGCAGTCAACCATAAAGCCACAGTACATCACAGGACTGTCGGATGTGCGATGTACGATGCGCAGGCCATTGTCGAGGGTAACGCTCTGGTATTGCGTATAATTTGTCATTCAATCTTTCAATTCCGGTCTAAAACGGCGCAAATTTACAAAAAACTTATCATAAAATGAACATCCTATTGATATTTTCCTTATTTTTGCAACGAAAACCGTGAGATTTGACAAATGTAAGTTGTATTTCTCACCTAATTATTAATTGATTAAATATTTATAGTATGTTGCTTCAACTTCCCCTTCTCGGCATCATCGGCATGCAGGAGATCCTTATCATCGCCATAGTAGTTCTCGTCCTCTTTGGGGGTAGAAAGATTCCTGAGCTGATGCGCGGTCTCGGCTCTGGTATCAAGAGTTTCAAGGAAGGCATGAAGGACGGTATGCCTGAAGAATACGATTCCAAGCAGGAAACACAACAAAAGACCGAAAAGAAAGAGGAAGAGAAGTAATCCCTTCTCTTCCTATTGATTATCAAACTCTATCTCCAGCTGTTTTGGTTCGGGTAGGAGGCGGAAGCTCATCCGATGGTAAGATGTTGCACCATGTTGAGCGATAGCCTCTCGATGTGCCTTGGTGGGGTATCCCTTGTTGACGTTCCAAGCATAGACGGGGAATTCCTCATGCAGGGCATTCATTGTGTCATCACGGTAGGTCTTGGCAAGGATTGAGGCGGCGGCTATCGACATCATCTTGCCGTCGCCCTTCACGATGGTTTGGTGTGGAATGTCGGCAAAAGGAGAAAAGCGGTTGCCGTCGATAAGCAGAAACTCTGGACGAACTACTTCGCCGCCGCGCAACACGCACTCCCGGCCGTCGGCCTCGGTTATGCCTAGTCCGCGGATGGCTCGGTGCATGGCTTCGATGCTTGCACGAAGGATGTTCAACCGATCGATCTCGTGATTGTCACATACACCAACAGCCCAGGCCAATGCCTCCTGCTGGATGATTGGCCTGAGCGCGTATCGTTGTTTCTCACTGAGCTGTTTCGAGTCATTCAAGGCTGCCAGCCCGCTCTCTCCGCTGGTGATACGCTCAGCAATGTCGGGCGGCAGTATGACAGCTGCAGCATAGACGGGACCCGCCAGACAGCCACGTCCAGCTTCGTCGCATCCCGCTTCCCTGCGTCCTTCCTTCAGATAGGGTTTCAGCATTACTATAGTTCCTCTTCTTCTTCCTCTACTTCCAGCAGAGGCAGGGCTGGCTTGTCGGCAGATTTGGGACGAAGGGTAGGATCATTCTGATATTCTTCGAGCTCTTCATCCTCCAGCTCTTCGCCATCCTGATTGACAAAGCTTACAAACAATGTCGATGGCTCGTTGAGCTGCTGCTTGAAGATGTTCTTCAGTTCTTCGACGGCATCTTCGTCTGGGATGTAATTGTAGCCAGTGCTTTCGAAGTGGCCGCCTTTCGAGAAGAATGCAATCAAGTGCCAGGTCAAACGACTCTGTCCACCCTCATTGTGATATTCCTTGGCGTATTCGAACATCCTGTGACGGGTGATGATATTACGCATTTTGACCATTACCATCACGTCCATCGTTACCTTGGTATATTTCTGAACCTGTGTGCTCCAGTAAACAGCGTTGATGACGTCGTTCTCATTAGTTAATTTAAAATAGTAGAAGGGGTCGGGCACATCGCCGATAGCCGAGCATTCCAGGCTCATAATGTTGCCCTTGGGCATGGTAGCCTTCTTTATCTGACCGAGAGCCTCAGTTCCCTGGCAGATAAGCAGCAGACTGAATAGGCTAATCAGAAAGTGTTTCATAATGCATAAAATTTTAAGTTAATACTGGTAGTTAGATCACGCTGCAAAGATAAGGCATTTGCATCATATTTCCAAATTTTTTCAGCAAAATTTTTACATAGAGCTGTAAAAGAGCATCAAATGAAGAAGGTTTCGCCTCACAGCGAAACCTCCAAAACCAATTAATAAGCCTTTTGTGAGTAAACCACAATCAATTACACAAAAACACAATCCAATATTACAAATGAATCTAACAACATTATGTCTCTTTTGACAGTGCAAAGGTACGACATTCTGCTGAAAAAGCGTATCTGCTGACAATCTTGTCGTGCGGATACGCTCTTCATTATCTAAAAATGGGACAATGTTGTTGAAACTTAATGCGGGCTTTTCATTTTACCTTATTCATAAATTTCTCACGTCCGACAATGAATCGCAGATGTTCGCCTTCTCCGATCAGACCATCCTCGTCCGAAGCACTTACCTTGAACTTCAGTTTCCGACCCTCCACGCCAATCAGTTCGGCAGTGGCAGAAACTGTATGCCCGATGCCCGTGGGCTTGATGTGCGAAGCCGCGATATGTCCTCCCACTGTCGTATAACCCTCATCCAGACTGTCGGCCACGCAAAGCATAGCGGCATTCTCCATAAGTGCCAACATAATAGGGGTAGCCAGGACCCTGAGGTCCCCGCTACCCACTGCATATGCCAAATGGCATTCTTCGACCACCAATGTACTGGTGTATTTCTTGCCTGTTTCCATACAATTCGGTTTTAGCGTCTCTGATGTCCACCGCTATGCGAGCCTGATCCTCCTCCGTGGGAGCCTCCACGCGAACCTCCGCTGTGAGAGCTGCCGCCTCCACGATGCGAACTGCCGCTGCTAATGTGCGATGAGCTTGCTGCACGGGTAGCGCTGCTGGCGCCACGCATTGTGCTGCTCTGAACGCGTTCCGATCTGCCGCTCGCCTGCTGGCGCATCTGGCGACCGCTGTTGCTCGGCTGGGCGTGTGAAGCACGGTTGTTGCTTCTGCCTTGGCTGGTGCCTCCACGATTGCCGTGGTCGTTGCCGCGACCATTGCTGCCGCCTTGGTTCGCGCCACCGCCAGGATTGCCGCGATGGTTGTCATTGCCTCCACCACGATGGTTGATGCCATGGTCGTTGCCACCTTGATGGTCATTGCGTCCATGATCCATTCTCTCGTGCCTTGGAGCACTGGGAGTGTGACGAGGCGTTGCGTGTGGACGAGGACGTGCGGCGTGAGGACCGAAGTCGTGACGACCGCCTCTGCGATGGATGGGACGAGGATGTGCATACACGTGGTGATGATAGCGGCCTCCTCCATAGTAGCCATGAGGGAAGTAATGACGTCCGTGACCTCCGTAATAGGAGTGGTAGATCAACGGGGCATCATAGTAGAAGAACCGATGGTTCGTGTAGATGTCGAAGATGCGGAACAACCAGTTGCCGGCATACGTATAGACGGGGCGGAAGAAATAGTCCAGCGAAATGAATGCCAGATACTGAGCCTCCGTCATGATGTAGCGCAGGTCGTCGTTGCGGTAATCCAGGTAATTGTAATATCTGTCGATATACTCGGGATAACCATAGACCACTTCGTCCATGATGGGGTTGATCGATGCAATGAAATCATAGTTGATCTCATAGCAGTCCTCAATCTGCTGAGGCGTGAGGTTAAGCTCGTAGGCCATACGATCGGTCAAGAAACGTGCGTTCTCGCGGATCGCTGTGGGGGTTAGGGCGAAGGCCTGAACCACTCCGGTGATGGCTACTGCCAGGGTAACAAGTAACTTCTTCATTGTTTCGTCGTTTTATAGGGTTTATACTATTTTTTTTCTTGCTTTTGTCTCTAAGACGAGCCATCATCTGGAAAGTTTAAATCGCATAATATAGATATAGAAATGGGCAAACAGTGCTAAGTTGAGATAGCAATTATGAAAATGAAACAGCAAATTGTGAATAAAGAAACTTTCTATTGTTACTATAATCTTGGTGGACTGGAAAAGATTATCTATCTTTGTATCCGATTTTGTACATTTTCAATTTATATGTTATGCCTTGTAAATTGTGAATACAAAGTTTATTGCTTGATAAATCTCTTAATTATTTAATATTTTACAACAATCAATTATGAAAAAGTATTTATCTTTTGCGGTAACAGCAATGGCTATCCTTGGGCTTGGCAGCCTTACCTCCTGCCATGACGAGGATTTTGATGTGAGCACCACAGTGCTCAAGGAACATGCCTTTGAACATGCATTCATCAATGAGTTCGGAAAACCTTCGGAAAACCAGAGTTGGGACTTCTATTCACAGAAGTTGCATTCCATTGGTCAAGGGGCTGGTATGACCCGTGCTACTCAGGCTGTTATAGAACCAGATTTTACGCTCGAACAGCCAAAAGATGATGCGTATTTTAACAAAATTGTTAAAGAAATTGGTTATGCCTTGGAAGAACAACACGACAATTCAGATGTTGGTCAGAACGGTTACGACCTTGTTTCTACTGGCGACTTCAAAATTTATGCAGTAAGATATGCTGGTAGCATAGAAGTACAAGATAGTTACGCTTTTGAACTCGGCTATATCGATGACGTCAATAAGGTTGAGGTGCCTCTTTTCCATACTGGGTTTAAGTCTGGTTATACCGGAGCAGGTGATGGCGATGGTAATGATAGTTGGGGTAACCCTGGCTGGGCAGCAGAAGTTTTTATCCCAGAAGGAGCATCATTTATTTTTTATTTAAGATACACAGCTAATGGGACTGAGAGGACGTTCTATACGAATCAAGTGCCATCTTATTCCTGGGGATCTGGTAATAATACTAGTACTCGCACGTATGACAAGTACGGTGGTACGTCCACTTTGCTTTATTCTGCCGAGCATATCGACGAAACAACAGGCAAGGATGAACAGGTAATGATGATTGGTTTTGAGGACGGTTGGGCGTTGCAAAACAATTATACTCATAACCCAGACTACGACTTTAACGATGTGGTCTTACTCATCGAAGGAAAACTTCCTGTTCCTACGGCTAAGCGTTTCTTCTGCGAAGACAAGAAGTCATTAGACTGGGACTACAACGATGTGGTTTTCGATGTGTCGAGCACTGGTATCGTACTTCGTGCTGTGGGTGGTGAACAACCCGTCTTCTTGCGTGTCACCGATCGTCTTGGCCACACTGAAATATACGGTGAGCTTCATGAACTTATGTTATCATTGCAACAAAAACCTCAAACATCGGATCAGCCTGACAATAGATTGAAGAAAGTGACCTATAAACGTATGAAAGATGGTGAAATGAAGACCTTCTACAAATCCATCGACGTATCTGCCTATGAAATCACTGGCTATGACGATCGAAGTGTTTGGTTAGATCCTGTACAGATTGCTAGATGGACAAATTTGGGCACTCAAACAACGCACACACGTCTTAATCCTACAGAGGTGGAGCAATTTAGTGTTGACGAATCTTTCCCAGGCAAAGTCGAATTGATTGTGCTCGATGAATGGGCTGATAGTTATAATAAGAATGCGATGCTCAATGCTACGAACTATCCTGATTTCGGTCCATTGGATCCCGATACAGGAGAGCCTAATCCGATTATTACGGAAGGTGGTTATCAGCTTATCTCGTTGAGCCCTGCTGGAGAAGTTCCTGCTATGTTCATCGCTCCTGTCTCTACCAAATGGGTGAAGGAGCTCCAGAAGATTACCTTGGGCTATCAAAACTTCTATGGCAAGAAAGTAGATTCAGGAACCACAACGGAAGAAGGCGCCCCTATTTACTATTATTGGTATGAAACCGCAGTCAATACTGACAACTTATATTCCTTCTTTGGTGATGAACCGGATTAATCATCTTCCAACAAATTGTTCAATCAGGCATGGCTTCGGTCATGCCTGATTTTTGTATTTACGAAAAGATAAGAAGTATTGGAAATGGGTGGAATGATATTTGTAGATTGCAAATGTGAAGTTAAAATAGCAATTTTTTTTGGTTGATGATTGATACATGATGCTATTTCCTTGGCTGTTTGAATGCGATTGTCTATCTTTGTAGCCGTATAGTATAATTTTCGATTTATTTTTTACCTTATTTTTATAAGAATTTACCTTAGCGTTTGATAAAAGACAGGAATTAATAAGTTGATAAGAATTGCTTAAAACTCATTTTTAAATTTATATCTTTTTACAAAATTATGAAAAAGACCTTACCTATTGCGATTATCGCAGCTTCTCTTCTCGGGCTTGGCAGCCTCTCCTCCTGCCATGACGAGGATTTCGGTGTGAGCACCGCAGTGCTCCAGGATCATGCCTTTGAACAGTCCTTTATTAAGGAGTTTGGCAAACCTTCTTCCAATCAGACTTGGGACTTTTATGCTCAGCAGATGGAGGCTCTTCGTCAAGAGTCCGGCACGACGCGTGCTACTCAGGAGGTCAGTGTTGAAGTGATTAAAAATGAAACCATCAAGCAGCCAACGGATGCTTATTTTACAAACACTGTGCAAACGATTGGTTATGCATTGGAAGAATATGTCAACAACTCTGTTGTCGGACAAAATAATTACACGCTTACTTCTACAGGTGACTTTAGGATTTACGCTGTAAGATATGCTGGAGCAATAGAAACACAAGAAAAATACGCTCTTGATTTTGGCATAGCATATTATGAAAATGGGCAGCGTAAATTGGTGCCAATTTTCGGATATGGGTTTAACACTGCAGACGGATTCAGTCCGACTAGTGGTAGCTATGGGAACCCTGGCTGGGCAGCAGAAGTTAAGATTGATAAGGGTCAGAACTTCCATTTTTATTTAAAGTACACCTATGATTTTCCCGCAGGGAAGATGAATAATCAAGGGTCTACCATTGCGGCACATAACCAAGACCAAATTTTCTATTCGAATGAATCGCCTACTTTCATTCAGATAGATGGCACACCCCAGACATTTTCTGATTATGATGGAGCATCAACTTTGCTTTATTCTGCCGAGCGTATCGATGAAACTACTGGTATGGATGAACAGGTTATGATGATTGGTTTCGAAGACGCTTGGGGCCATGGCGCTTATCCAAGAGGATCGAACGGTAATGGCACAAAGGATGGTTGGTTTGATAGAGACTTCAACGATGTTGTCTTCCTCATAGAAGGAAAACTTCCTGTCCCTGCCGCGAAGCGCTTCTTCTGCGAAGACAAGAATTCATTTGATTGGGACTACAACGATGTAGTATTCGATGTGTCGAACACGGGTATTGTACTTCGTGCTGTGGGTGGTACGCTGCCCGTTTGGCTTAGGGTCACTGATCGTCGAGGCACCCCAACTGTTTATGGTGAGCTTCATACGCTGATGCGATCATTACAGACTGATAATAAGAAAACTAAACCGAATACTTTTGAACTGCCAGACGAAAATGGAAATATGAAGACCTACTACAAACCTATCGATGTAGCGGGTTGGCAGACACATCATGACTATCCAGGTATTTGGTTGGATCCTGTACGTATTGTTCAATGGACACACCTTGGCACTGATGTAGGAAACAACTTCACCCGACTTGACGAATCACAAAATGAGTTGGAACGCTTTGCCAACCCATTCGCAACCTCCAAGGTAGGCGATGTAGAATTGATTGTCGGTAGCGATATTAATCAGACCTGGCAACAGGCAGTTGCACTAGCTGAGCAACCAGATGATGATGGTATTTGGGCGGGTGCAAAAGAGCTTGGCTCAAAACCAAAAATCGTGAAGCTCTCTAGTATTGGAGGTATCCCTGCAATCTGGTCTGGCTTAGTAGCCAACAACTGGATGAGGGAGCAGCAGAAGATTACCTTGGGTTATCCGGGCTTCTACGGAGCTAATGTCCCTGAAGGTGGCTCCGAGCCTCAGTGGTGGAGTCCTACCAATGAATCATTCCTGTACTTCTACAAGAATGATGAAAAAGACGATGATGCACAAGGTAATTAATAATTCTCTACCACTTTATGTAAACAATAGGCATGGCTTCGGTCATGCCTAATTTCTATAACAACAATTCCCAATCTATATTTCAGGAAGCACCCTGTCGGCCGACAGAGTGCTATCTTCTCTAGCATAGAGCATCGTGACGGCCGACAGAGTACTATCTTCTCCGGCATCAAGCATCATGACGGCCGACAGAGTGCTATCTCCTCCAGGATAAAGCATCGTAACGGCCGACAGAGTGCTATCTTCTCCCGCATAGAGCATCGTGACGGCCGACAGAGTGCTATCTTCTCCCGCATAGAGCATCGTGACGGCCGACAGAGTGCTATCTTCTCCCGCATAAAGCATCGTAACGGCCGACAGAGTGCTAGTCCTGTAGAATAAAGTATCATGTCATGTGCCAGGGTGTTTACATCAAAATATAGAAATAGTAATGTAAAACTTGCATATCAATAAAGACTTATTGGATTGTTTTTTGGGATGGAAAATTATTAAAAAGAGGGGAATTGTGTATAGTGGATGAATTAATTATGTATCTTTGCGGCCAAAATCATTTAAAAAATAAATTAAAATACATGACCAAAAAATTATTAGTTGCAACAAGTACCTTTGCTATTGCTTGTGTTTCCGGATTGTCTTCGTGCCAAGACGAGGATCTCGGAGTGAGTGAAACAGTATTGAAGGAAAGAGCCTTTGAACAAGGCTTTACCAAGGCGTTCGGCCAGCCCTCGGCTGATCAGAGTTGGGATTTCTACAATGAGAAATTGCATAGTTTGAAAGGCGATTTGGTCGAGGAGGAAGCTTCGGAAGATGCTGAGACTTCCGATATGACACGTGCCACAATGGCTACCATTTCGCTAGAAGATGCAGAACAGCCGGCAAGCGTTCAGGAGAACAGTTCCATTTGGACAGACCTTATGCCCGAAGGCCAGAACAACGCGACTAAGGGACAGAACTTCTTTTCGTTGGTTTCATCGGGGACGTTCACGATTTCGGCAGTTCAATATAGCGGTCGCTACGAGGATAATAGAGATTTTAGAGTGGGAATCCGCTATAGGGATAATAATAATAGACTGCAGAAAGTGACACTTTTTGGCCCCAGCGAAATCTCTGGCAACCCCGGTTTCGCCAAAACCGTGACATTGACTGAAGGTGCTGAATTCGATTTGTTCGTTGAGTATCCTGGATGGCTTCTTACTCATACCTATTACACCGACGAATACCCGAATCTGTTGAATGCTATTACAGGACGCTTCGATGGACCCGCTTTGCTGCTCTATTCGGGCGAGAGTGAGACCGAGAAGGTTATGGTTATCGGATTTGAAGAGGATTGGGGAATCATCTTGGGTTGGGATAATGACCTCGATTTCAACGATGTGGTACTTTACATCTCTGGCAATCTTCCAATGGCTTCACCAAAGCGATACATTGCCGAGGACCTAAAATCGCTCGACTTCGACTACAATGACGTGGTATTTGACGTGACTAATGCCGGTATCACACTCCGTGCTGTGGGTGGAACACTGCCTGTTTATTTGAGAGTGAAAGACAAGAAGAACAAGACGACTACAACCCAGGAATTGCACGAACTGATGGGCGGTAGCACGTATGAGGATTCAAAGGGTGAGACATTCTACCAGCCTATTAACGTGGGCGGAAAGAACGGCATCACTAAGGATGCTGTGAAGATAGTGACCTGGACGGACAGTGAAGGCACACGACTCACCAATGAAGAACTTGCTGCATTCAACGATGTCACCTTGCTTGTGGCCAAGAAGTTTGGTGCAACGGCAACGGCTTTGACCAATGTCGATGATTTCACAGAGGTGAACCCCAACAATCCCGCTTTGCTCACTGTGCCCTCAGAGACACCCTGGATGAAGGAGTTGACGAGAATCGATAAGGGATATCCGAATTTCTTCGGTAGCGGTTGGTACGAGGAATCGAATTCGGAGTATCTGTATAAGTAGTCATCTGCAGTAATTTGTTCCTATATAAATTATCGCCAGTCGGCAGTAAGTGCATGAGCACTTTCGCCGACTGGCTATTTTTATTTTTTTTCAGCCTTACAGAGAGGATTTTACAGTATAGAAAGTGGAGAGGAAGCCGACGGTAGCAACGGCGAGGAGGGTGAGGAGAGCGTCGCTCCAATGGAGGAGAACAGGGTAGGCGGCCACGACATAGCGCGTGGTGTCACCTCCACCGAGAGTGATGAAGCCGAAGTGCTGCTGGAGGAGGCAAAGGATGATGCCAAGGACGAGGCCGACAACGGCTCCGATGCCGGTGATGAGCCATCCTTCGCAGGTGAAGATGCGACGGATGAGCGACGGATCGGCTCCTAAGTTGCGGAGTGTGCTGATCTGTGCCTCCTTGTCGATGATGAGCATCGAGAGGGCTCCGATGGCATTAAACGAGGCAATGAGCAGGATGAAGAAGACGAGGAGGAAGGTGAGCCACTTCTCGATCTGCATGATGCGATAGGCATCGGCCTGCTGTTCGTAGCGGGAGAGGAAAGAGAAAGAGTTGACCCCTTCTAATCCCTCTGCATAGGGGGAGGAATTGAGCCTTGCCGCGAGGTCGCTCTTTACTTTATTAGGGTTTGCCCCTGGGCGAAGCTGAAGTTCGTAGGCGGAGGTGAGTAGAGAGTCTCCAAGCAGCTGCCGGGCGATAGGGAGAGAGCAGAGGAAATACTGATTGTCATAGTCAGCTTGTTGGACCATGAAGATATTGCTGCAGTAGAGGTTCGCTTCGGAAAAGGCTTCCTCGGGGTGAGTAACATCAATAGTTCCTTTGCCGACGAGACAAGGACAGAAGACCGTGAGAGGACGCACAAAACCTCGATTGATTCCGACTACGCTGGCAAGGCCTGCACCGAGGATACAATAGTCGGCAACTTCGTCCTTAAGGAGAAAGCCGTCTTCGCCGAGGAGGATGCTGTCGATGCAGGTGACCTGTTCGAAGGTGGCATCGACTCCTTTCATACGAGCTGGGAGCTGATGCCCTCCGTAACTGAGCAGGACAGTCTCTTCAAGAGTGACGCCCACGGCCTCAACATCGGGATGGGAGAGGAGAAGACTGCGCAGCGTGTCATTGTCGTGGAAAGTCTTGCCGATAGCGGGCTGCAGACGCAGGTCGGGGTCAAACCGGGACGTGAGGCTGCTAACGAGGCCCTCGAAGCCGTTGAAGACCGAAAGCATGCAGATCATCGCGGCTGTGATAATGCCCACACCGCAGGCTGCCACCAACGTGATGAGGTTGATGGCACTATGAGACTTGCGGCTGAACAGGTAGCGCAGGGCGATACGGAGGGCGAGCATAAGTTGGAGGCAACCAACCACGGTTGCCACGTTAACGGGTGGGTTACTTCTTTAGCAGCTCGTCGATGCGCTCGAGGTAATCGAGCGAGTCGTCGATGTCGAAGCGCAGTTCGGGGATGACACGGAGCTGGTAGCGCACTTTGTTGCCGAGGGCGCCACGAATGCCGCTCACGTGGTCGTTAAGGTTCTTGACGGTGTCGGCAGCCTTGTCAGAAGGGAAGACACTGACGAAAACCTTGGCGAAGGACAGGTCGGGAGCAGTGCGCACTGCGCTGACGCTGACGAGGAGGCCGCGTGTCTTGGCGGTCTCCTGACGGAGAATTTCGGCTAGCTCTTTTTCGAGCAGGCGGTTCACTTTGTCTAATCGGGTATTTTCCATTGTTTGGTGTTTCTTTATTTATGCTTGGCAGCCAAGCATGGCTGCCGCAATAACATGAATGAAGTGATTGTTATAGTTTGCGGATGAGGGTGAGGCCGTCGCGCATGGGGAGGATGACCTTCTGAACGCGAGGATCGCGGGCGATGAGGTCGTTGAAGCGCTGTAGGCCGATGGTTTGGGTGTCGCTTTCGGGAGGATTGGGATTAAGGACCTTGCCATCCCAAAGGGTGTTGTCGGCGAGGATGAGTCCGCCGGGGCGGGTGATGGGCAGGACGAGTTCGTAGTACTGGTCGTAGATGCGCTTGTCGGCATCGATGAAGACTACGTCGAAGGGGCCTTCGAGTTGAGGAATGATTTGGAGGGCGTCGCCGAAATGGAGGTGGACCAATCTGCCGAGATCTCCAGCTCGGTTCATCACGTCGCTGAGGAAGTCTTCGAGTTCGTCAAATACTTCGATGGTGTGAAGCTCGCAACGTCCGGTGATGGGATCGGGGGTGAGGGCTTCGGCCATCGAGAGGGCGCTGTAGCCGCTGAATGTGCCCAGTTCGAGGATGCGGTGAGCGCCCGCAAGCTGGCAAAGCATCTTGAGCAGTCGTCCCTGAAGGTGGCCCGAACACATGCGTGGATAGGTCAGTCGCAGGTGAGTAAGCCGCTGCACCTGGTGGAGCAGCTCGGGCTCGGGGTCGATGTGGGCACGAACATATTCGTCGAGCGTATTGTCGAGTTCCTCGTATCGGAGTTCCTTTTCCATCGGTTAGTGCGCGAGCATTTTGAGCAAACCTTCAAGAGCAAGGCGGTAACCGTCGATGCCGAAACCAACGATGATGCCGTGGGCGACGGGAGAGATGAAGGAGTGGTGGCGGAACTCTTCGCGCGTGTGGACGTTAGAGATGTGTACCTCGATGGTCGGGATCGGTACAGCTTTGATGGCATCGTGGATGGCAACGGAGGTATGGGTGTAGGCGCCGGCGTTGAGAATGATGCCGTCGCAGGGCGAGGGGGGTGAGGGGTATGAAAGGTTCGAGAGGTTCGAACAGTTCGAAGGGTTTGAAAGGTTGGCATCGTCACCATACCCTGCGAGGTGAATGCGGTCGATGATGTCGCCTTCGTGGTTGGACTGGAAGTAGTCGATCTGGACATCGGGATAAGCCTGACGCAGAGTTTCGAGGAAGTCTTCGAAAGTCTGTGCGCCGTAGATGCCGGGTTCGCGATGGCCCAAAAGGTTGAGGTTGGGGCCGTTGATGATGAGGATGTGCATATGGTTGAGGGTTCGAAGGGTTTGAAAGGTTCGAAAAGTTCGAAGGGTTTGAGGGGAACTCAATTGTGCATTTGTCCCTTTTACTCCCTTTTTACTCCTCTTTTACTACTTTTTTACTCCCTTATATTTGTTTTTAACCAAAAAAATGCGTATTTTTGCGCTGCAAATATAGGCTATTTTTTTGAAATGGACAAGAAACAGGCGGCAAAATATTATTCGCACCTCAAATTTGAACGTAACTTGACCGATAATTCGGTGGAGGCATACTTGCATGACATCGAAAAACTGCAGAAGTTTGCCGACAATCTGGGCAAGCCATTGGAGGCCTTGGAACAATCGGACATCGAGACGTTCTTGTGGGGACTGCGCGACGTGGGTATCACTCCAACGTCGCAGAACCGCATCCTTGCCGGCATCCGCAGTTACTATCGTTTCCTGCGACTGGAGGGCGAACTGGAGGCAGATCCAACCGACTGCATTGACTCGCCAAAGTTGCCCGAGCACGTCCCGACGGTGTTGACGCTCGACGAGGTGAACCGTGTGATTGCGGCTACCGACCCGACGACGTGTGACGGACAGCGCAACCGTGCCATCCTCGAGACGCTCTATTCCTGTGGCCTGCGCGTAAGCGAGCTTACCGAACTGCGCATTGGACACATCTTCGAAAAGGAGGGCTTTATCCAGGTCTTCGGCAAGGGTCGGAAGGAACGTATCGTGCCGATTGCCGAAAGCGCCTTGCGCGAAATCCATAACTATTACCTGTTCCGCAACGAACTCGACGTGAAGCGTGGCTTTGAGGACTACGTCTTCCTGAACCGTTTCGGAAGGAAGTTGTCACGCATCATGGTCTTCAACATCGTGAAGCGCTATTGCCAGGAGGCCAACGTGCAGAAGGAGGTGTCGCCCCACACTTTCCGCCACACGTTTGCAACCCATTTGCTGGAGGGCGGGGCCAATCTGCGAGCCATCCAGATGATGCTGGGACACGAGCAAATCTCAACCACCGAGATCTACACGAAGGTGGATCGGCAGATGCTGCGTGAGGAGATTTTGACCTATCATCCGCGCAATAAGATGCGATAAATGACTAAAAGATTAAAAAAATAGCCTAAATTTGTGAAATATTTGGAGAAAGATGCACATTTCTCGAAATAATTTATTATCTTTGCAGCGTATTATTGTCGGCAAATCATCAATAAATCCAGTAAAGAGCATATATCAAATCAAACTTCAACTAATAATTTTTACTATGATCAAGAAAGTCTTTTTGACCGCAGGTGCAGCAGTTATGCTTGCTGCCGTTACATCGTGCGGTAAGCTCGATCCGCTTACTGCTGACAATTTCGTTTGCAATCCTAATCCCCTCGTTGAAGAGGGTGGTCAGGTGAATGCTACCGTTACCGTGACTTATCCCGAGAAGTACTTCAACAAGAAGGCCAGCATCACCATTACCCCTGTATTGGAGTATGCTACAGGTGAGACCGCTGGCACACCCGTAACCTTCCAGGGCGAAAAGATTAGCGGCAACGACCAGGAGATCAACTACAAGTATGGCGGCACTGGCACATTCCGCTGCTCATTCCTCTACAAGGACGAGATGGCTGCTTCGAAGCTTCGTCTTGACTTTGATGCCGAAGTAAAGGGTAAGCCCTACAAGTTGCCCAGCGTTTATATCGCGGATGGTGTGATTGCTACCGAGAGCCTCTGCTCGGCTTACGGCAACACTCCTGCCTATGCCAAGGACAACTTCGTGAAGGACACCTTCGACAAGTACATCGCCACCATGATCTACCAGTACCAGAGCACCAACCTGCGTGCTTCGGAGTCTGAGAAGAAGCAGGAGGTGAAGGACATGCAGGCTGCCATCACTGCCACCAAGAATCAGGATCGTCGTGAGTTCGAGGGCCTCGATATGGTCAGCACCGCTTCTCCAGAAGGCGCCTATTCGCTCAACGAGCGTCTGGCTGCTGGTCGTGAGAAGAGCTCGGCTGCTTACCTGAACAAGTTCCTCAAGAAGGCCAAGATGCAGGGCCAGATCACTCCCGAGCAGATTGCTGAGGATTGGGAAGGCTTCAAGGAGCTCGTTGAGAACAGCAGCATCCAGGACAAGCAGCTCGTGCTGAACGTGCTGAGCCGCATCAGCGATCCTGACCGTCGTGAGCAGGAGATCCGCAACCTTTCGGCTGCTTACAAGGAGTTGGCTGACGAGATTCTGCCACAGCTTCGTTATTCGAAGGTTACTGCTACCGTTCGCAACATTGGTCACACCGATGACGAGATTGCTGACCTTTGGAAGAACAACAAGGACGAACTCACCGTTGAGGAGCTTCTCTATCTTGCCAATATGTCGAACGACAATGTGAAGGAAGCTATCTACAAGTACACCCAGAACAAGTTCGGCAAGGACCTTCGTGCTGCCAACGACCTGGCTGACCTCTACTACACCCAGGGCAAGTATGCTGATGCCGAGAATATTTGGAAGAGCATCCTCAACAAGGACTCCAACAATCCACAGGCCAACCTCAACATGGGTCTTGTTGCTATGAACAATGGCGATTGGCAGGCTGCCCAGACTTATCTTGGCAAGGCTGGTGATTGCCCAGAATATGGCGAGGCTATGGGTACTCTGCTTACCAACAAGGGTCAGTATGCTCAGGCTGTACAGAGCTTCGGTGACGTGAAGTCGAACAACGCTGCTGTTGCTAACATCCTCAACAAGAACTACAGCGCCGCCAAGTCAATCCTCGATGCCATTAAGGACAAGAACGCAATGACCTACTATCTGTCGGCTATCGTTGCTGCTCGCACCAACAACGCTACCAGCGTGGGTGACAACCTCCGCAAGGCTATCGGTATGGACAGCTCGTTGAAGAACAAGGCTCTGAACGACCTCGAGTTTGCCAAGTTTGCCAGCGTGCTCAGCAATCTTTGATTGATTGACTGATAAATAGAAAAGCCCTCGCCAAACGGCGGGGGCTTATTTTTTTTAGTAGTCGGAGAAATCGGAGTATTCAGAGTACTCGGAGTATTCGGAGTACTCAGATTACTCGGAGGCCTCGGAATATTCTGATTATCGGACTTCGATAATAGATTCGTCCTTGATGAAGAGGAGGAAGCCATTGACTGACGTGTAACCCAATTGCCGAAGGAGGCGCATATAGCGGGACACCTGTCGACGATAACCCGGATGGTTGCTGCCGGTCTTGAAGTCGATGACGATGGCGTGTCCATCGGGCGTTATGACGATGCGGTCAGGACGTTCCTGTTCGCCTTGGGTGTTCATGATGGTGAGTTCGTTGAGAACTTGTAGACCATGCCTGAACCAGGGGGCTACCTCGGGCATTGCAAGGATGCGGGCAATGGTTTGCTGCATCTGTGGCTCGGAAATGACAGTTTCGTCGATAGCGCCACGTGCGTAAAGATCGCTTATGACTTGGGAGGCTTCGTCGGCGGTACGTATCTCCTGCATAACAGTATGGATGTAGTTGCCTTTCTCCTTGGCTGTAATATCGGGTTTGGCAGGGTCGTGGAGAATGGTGAGATTGGGTAGGCTGGTAGGGCGGACAACCACACTCGAAAGCGATGAGGATAGGGACGGCGATGTTTCGCGTATGGCGGAAACGTCGCCGGAACGTGGCCAATCTCCAAGGACGAGTCCATTGGGATTGCCCTGCGCTGTACAGTATTGTTGAAGTCTTTCCTTCAAACCACTTCCTTCGGCCTTTTCGGCCTTCGGAACCATGATGATGAGGGCCTCTTTTGCACGGGTAAATGCAACATATGCAGTGTTCAGATTGTCAATGACTACTCGTTCGCGTTCCTCGGCATAATCGGCTTTGAAGATGGTCTTGTCCAGTCCGCTATTCAAGGAGATGGGGAGAAGGATATTGTGATTGATGTCTTGCCCCTCTGTGCCAAGGTCGAAGAGATTGACCTTGAAGGGAGGCTTCTTGGGTTCGCACCAGATGATGTCGCTGCTGCGTGTACTCAGGTCAAGGTCCCACGAGGCATAGGGGAGGATGACTGCAGGTTTGCCAAGGCCTTTCGACTTGTGGATTGACATGATGAGGATGGCATCCTGTTCGGCGGGAGTGGTGATGGACTTGTTGCATCCCGTCTGCATCCACCATTCGAGGAAAGCCGAGAGGTCACTGCCCTTGGTTTGCACAAATTCGAGCACAAGGTCACGGAAAGCCTGCAGGAAAGGAGCATCCTCTTGGCGGGCGTTTTCGGGCAACAGGGCGATGAGTTCTTCGGTCATCTCATAGAGGGGACGATGGGCCAATTCTGGGTGGAATGCACGTTTCGACTTGCTGAGTTGGAAGTACTTCTCGATGGCTTCTTCGGGCGTACTGCCGTCAAGTTGGAAGAAACTGCACCAGGCGATGGCACAGAAGATATCGGATTCGGGCGACAGTAGATGGGCCATCAGATGGATGAGTGCCTGTATGGCGGGACGAGCCGAAAGCAACAAGGCTTCGCCCGAGATGATGTCCATGCAATAGGGGCTATCGGGGTGCTCGTTCTTGTAGCGAAGCAGGGCCTCGGCCACCCAACTGCATTCCTTGTTCCTGCGGCAGAGGATGACGATGTCACTGGGTCGGAATCCCTTCTTCTGTAATTCGATGATGGTCAAAGGCAGTTGGCGTGACGCCTCGGCGATGAAGTCATCTGCGTGCGGCGAGTTGATGGGAAGGCCATCTTCGTCCTTCGGTTCCAGGAAGCTTACACTGACATATCCCTGCGGTTTGTCGTCGCCCCGTTTGGGAGGAGCGATGCTTTGCTTGACGTCGGCATAGATGGCCCGTATGCGCTCGGAGCCAATCATCTGGTCGAGTTTCTCGGCAAGGTCTTGGAAGAAGGCGTTGTTGAACTGCACGATGGCGGGCAACGAACGCCAGTTGGTGGTGAGCGAGGTGGAATCGTCGTGGTGCGCCCAAGCCTCAAAATCGTTGATCTCGGAGTTCAGGAGGTTCCAGTCGCCACCACGCCAGCGGTAGATGCTCTGCTTGACGTCGCCGACGATAAGGTTCTGATATCCTTGTGCAAGGGAGTTGCTGAGCAGGGGCTTGAAGTTGCCCCACTGCATGCCCGAGGTGTCCTGGAATTCGTCGATCATATACGAATGGATGCGTGTGCCCGTCTTCTCGTAGATGAAGGGAGCATCGTCCTTGTCGATGAGCCTCGAAAGCATCTCGGTGGTGGAACTCAGCAGCATAATGTTCTGCTCGTTGCAGAAGGCTGTCACCTCCTTGTCGATGTTGGCAAGAATGCCCAGTTCGTAGAAGTTGTTCTGTATGACGCGAGCGGTGAGATAGTTCTCGTAGGTGTCGCCCGATGTCAAGGCGATGCACTGCTGCATCAGTTGCTGGAATGCATCCTTGACGTTCTGTGAAATGTCCTTGTTCTTGAACAGTTTGTTGGGACTTTCGGTAACATCGACGAAACGCTTTTTAGGTTGTTCCGAACTGCCGGAAAGCAGCTTGTCGAAATATGATATTGTGCCTGAACCTTCCCATGCGAAATCGGAGGGCTGTAGGCCGTTTCGCTCAATCAGCTGCTTGCCCTGTTCGCCCAACAATTTGGCCGATTTGCGCCAGTTGCGCACCAGTTCGTCGAGCATTTGGGCGTATTTCCCGAGTTGTTCCTTGTCGGAGGTGAAGGCGCGGATGGCATCGCTGTGTTGACGGTAGATCTCGCTTCCCAAGATCTTCTTTGCCAAGGAGATAAGGCTGCTTCGGAAATCCCATCCCGAGCCTTCCTCGATGCGTTTTTCCGAGAATCGAATCATCCATTTGAACAGATGGGGATCGTCTTTGCTGTTGAGTTTGTCGAGGAAGTTGGTGACCGCAGCTTCAAGCACACGGTTGGAATCGAGTTCCACCTCGTAGTTGCCCGGGATATTGAGTTCGCGGGCAAAACTTCGAACGATGCGTTGGAAGAAACTGTCGATGGTCGAGATGTTGAACGATGAATATTCGTTCAGGATCTGCACGAGCAGTCGGGTGGCCTTGTCACGGATGACATCGCTGACGCGTTGGTGTTCGGTGGGGTCGGAGAGGTCGCCTTTGGCGAATGCCGGGGCGATGTCGTCAAAATAGTCGGAATGGGAGGGATCCTGGCTGAGGAGAAAGAGCTGATCGATGATGCGGTTTTTCATTTCGCCCGTGGCCTTGTTGGTGAAGGTCACTGCCAGTATTTCGCTGAACTTCAGTTCGCCTGAATGGATTTCGGGCAGCAGTTGCGGCGAAAAGATGAGTTTGAGATAGAATCCCGTGAGCAGGTGCGTCTTTCCCGAACCTGCCGAGGCACGGTAGATGTTGAGCGGATGTTGTTTATCTTGGGAGATCATGATATGATGTCGAAGAGGTCGGAGTATTCTGAGTATTCGGAGTATTCTGAGCACTCCGAGTATTCGGATTCTTTGGAATATGACCTTGCAAAGATACGCAAAAAATATGATTGAAGCATCATTCTTGCCCGATTAAATGATTAAATTGCCAAAATAAAGTGCTAATTTGTGCCATCTGTCGGCATTTTCGTGTAAAAATCTATTAAAACGCGCGCGTAAATTTTGCTGTTTGGTGGGAATTTAGTAACTTTGCGTCCGAAATATGGCCAATAAAACGTTAATGAACAAATATACTACATTTTGTATTGCCCTTTTGGGCATGTTTTTCCTGTCGGCTTGTGACGCCGACGATCCGTCACTCGACTACACTGCCCAGTACTACTCTGTGGGCAAGGTGAGTCTGAGTAACTCGCTGACCGAATCGCAGCGCACCGTCATCGGTCGTCTGCTCGACAATATGGTGAAGGTCGAGGCTTGCCAGTTCTATATGGGCGCCCAGTCGCGTTCGGCTTCTCGTGCCAACTACAATACGTCCTATACGACAGTGCGCGATTCGATGAAGCTTACGGCCTACACCGATGAGAATGGTGCAATCTCCTTCACCAAGAACAATCCGTTTGTCGATTACGTACATCTCACCGACAAGCGTTCCTATCGCCACACTCTCCCCAATGGATCGGTGAAAGTCGATACAATCTATTTCACCCAAATCTATCGTATGCCCGATGCTACGGGTCTTGACAATGGTCATCTTTGGGTAGGCCCTGTGACCGAGATGAGTATGGCCAACGACTACTACATCGGCATGTACGAGGTTTCACAGGCCGAATGGACTGCCGTGATGGGCGAGGGCAACTGGCCTACGGGACGTCGTTGTATCGAAGTGAAGGCCAACGACGGTCGCGACAGCGCCTGGTATGCTGCCGTAGGTCGCGGTGACAACTACCCCGCCTACAATGTGTGGTACGCAGATGCCGTGGCTTTCTGCGAGCGTCTGAACCAGCTCTGCAACATGCCCAACAGCGAAGGCTATCGCTTCCGCCTGCCTACCGAGGCCGAATGGGAATGTGCTGCTCGTGGTGGTATGTACAGCCGCGGTTTCCGTTATCCCGGTAGCGACACCTACAACGATGTGGCTTGGAATGCAGGCAATGCGTTCTCTATAGGCTTAGGTGCCAAGAACTTCGGTATGCATCCTCATGGCGAATTGGAACCCAATGAATTAGGACTCTACGACATGGCGGGCAACGTTTCCGAATGGGTGCTCAATACCTACTATCGCTACACCTATCGCGACAGCATTGCCGATGGTGCGTTCAATGCACGTCATCTGCCGCTGCATGCCGCCAACTTCTACGAGGGCGATACACTCGTCCTGCGTGGAGGCTCCTGGTATCAGTCCAGCACATCAGCCTTCGGTTCGGCCAGCCGTCAGGAATATACGCGTGGATCGAGGGATGCCGAGAATCTGCAAAGCGTCATCATGCATTGCGGTTTCCGCATCGTGCTGGGGAAATGATGGAGGATGTCAGAAGGAAGATGTTAGATGTAAGATGTTAGATGTAAGATGTTAGACGTAAGATGTAATTAGAATGGATTATGAGATCTAAATCTAAAAGATATTACGACATCAGCATCGCGACTTATGTGCTGGCTCTCTTGCCGTTCTTTGTCTATTTTGCCATCTACGGGTCGTTAGGCCTGTATCCCAACTACAACGTCAGTTCGATTGATTTGAAGCCTCTTCACGATCTCGAGTTGCAACTTTTCGGCATAATGGACGGAGCGACGAAGGTGATTCCCGGAGCCTACTTCCAGCACCACAATCATGCGTTGCTCGATCTGATTGCAGGTTTCAGCTATCTGTGCTGGCTGCCTGTCCCGATGGGCTATGCCCTTTGGCTGACTCGTGAAGGACGCATCGACCGAGCCTTGCGTATGGGTTGGGGATTCCTGATGGTCAATCTTGTGGGCTTTGTCATCTATTATGTACATCCCGCTGCCCCGCCGTGGTATGTCATCAATCACGGCTTCGAGGCAGACTTCACCACACCAGGCAGTTGTGCGGGCTTGGCACGCTTCGATGCCTTGACCCACGTCCCGTTCTATCATGCCTTCTACGACAAGAACGCCAACGTCTTTGCAGCTATGCCTTCGTTGCATGCCGCCTATATGTTCATTGCGACGCTCTATGCAATGCGTTATCGAGCCAATCGTTGGGTGCTCTTGATATTCTGGCTAATTACCCTGGGCACATGGTTCGCTGCCGTCTATTCGGCGCATCACTACATCGTCGATGTGATTGCCGGTATCATTGTTTCGCTGGTCGGCATTGCCCTCTTCGAATGGCTCAATCGTCGCTATAAACTTTATGTATCACCATAAGTAATAGACCCCACATATGTCTCGTCCTCGTCCTCTTGATGTATTCTTGGCCACCGGCTTCTACTCCGGTTTTATGCCCTTCGCTCCTGGAACGTGGGGGGCAGCTGCAGCCACGCTGCTGTGGCTCATAGGTTTTGTGCTGCTCGACTTCTGGACCCTGCAGGTGGTCAATGCTGTCTGTATCGTGGCCTTCACGCTGCTGAGCATCCAGCCCATCAACCGACTTGAGAAGTTCTGGGGAGAGGACCCGAAGCGTGTCGTCATCGATGAGGTTGTGGGCGTATGGATCTGTCTGTTGGCCGTGCCCAACGAACCATGGGGCGCCACACGCCTTTGGATTTATGTGGTGATGGCGTTTGCGCTGTTCCGCTTGTTCGACATCTTCAAGCCCCTTGGCATCCGCAAGATGGAGTCGCTGCCCGGCGGTTGGGGTGTGATGATGGATGACATCCTGTCGGGCATCTATGGCCTGATTGTTATGATGGTCTGCCGACAGTTCTTTTGATTTCGGGTGATATCTCATTGTCAATTAAAATATAAAGATATGAAAAAGAGTCTCTATGATCACCTTCGTGATGGTATTCAGCAATTTGTTTACCGAGTACTTGATCCAGGCATTCGTTTTATGATCCGTCTTGGCGTGACCCCCAATATGATCACGACTATGGGTCTGCTGGGCAATATTGCAGCAGCAGCAATTCTGATCTACTCGGCACTCTATGTGCCAGCTACTTGCTACTGGTGGGTAGGCTTGGCCGGTTGGGTCATCATCGGTTTCAGTATCCTCGATATGGTGGATGGCCGTATGGCCCGTGTGGGCAATCTGTCGAGTACGTTTGGTGCTTTCTATGACTCGGTGCTCGACCGCTATTCCGAACTCTTCACGCTCAGCGGCATCGCCTTCTACTTCATCGAGACAGGTCATCCCGTGGCCACGGTAATCACGTTCCTGTCGCTCATCGGTTCTATCATGGTGAGCTACGTACGTGCTCGCGCCGAGGGTTTGGATGTGGAGTGTAAGGTGGGACTGATGCAGCGTCCCGAGCGCGTCGTGCTCACCAGCGTTGGAGCCATCCTCTGTGGTCTTTGTGCCGACGCCTGTCGCGACAGTTTCGACCCGATGTGGTTCCTGCTCGTTCCGCAGATCATCATCGCTGTGCTCGCCAACTACACCGCCTTCGTTCGCATCAATCACGTGCGCAAGCAGTTGAAAAATAAGTAAACTAGCAGCCAAGTATGGCTGCGACAAAATGAGGATAAATGGAAAGGCCCCGACCATCTCGTTCGATGATCGGGGCTGTTTTTATGTAGCCTTCCACGCCGCCTTGTTCGCACAAGGTGCGGCGTGCTGTCAGCGTTTTAGAGCACCAGTGTGCAAAGCGAAGCCGCAGGAATGGTGACGTTGAGGCTTTGCTTGCCCAAGGTAAGGGCGATGTTGGCATCGGCATCGGTCTGGTTGCCTGCCACGAGGATGATGCTGCCATCGGGATTGACGAAGCCGAGCACCTCCTCATAGGTGCCTCCGAGGACGAGGCGCTTGGCACCAGGCTGTACGAAGTGGCTCAGGTGCTTCAACTCGTAATATTCGGGCGTAAAGGTCCAGGTCTTGTCAGCCTCATTGACGGTGATGAGCGAGTTCTGGAACCAGCCCCAGCGTGAGGGCTTGTCGAAGAAGAGCGAAGTGTTCCAGTAGTAGTATTGCGTCACGCCGTTGGCAAAGTATTCGCGTTGCAGGTCCCACGAGTGCATGGCGCCCTCCCAGTTGTTCTTGCCGTTGCCGCACTCCTGTTCGCTCTGTACGAGGTCGATGTCAGGATAGTTGCGGTAGATGGTGGGAAGGGCTTCCTTGCCTGCCCACTGGAAACCTACGCCCTTGACGTACTTGCTCGACTCGGGATCCTGCAGGAGGGTGTCAATCTTGGCGGGATCGGGACGTTCGCAGGTGCCGAAATAGACCTGCACGTCGCGCTTTGCCATCTCGGGTCCGAGATACTGGCCTACGAAGATGTTGAGGTCGCGCGAAAGCCAGCAGCACGAAGGATAAGGCTGGGCAGAGTTGGGCTCGTTCTGCGGCATGACCACCTGGATGTTGACGCCTTCAGCACGATAGGCATCGACAAACTTGCCGAAATAGCGGGCATAGGCATCAAGATATTCGGGCTTCATGTTGAACGAAGTCTTGCCTTCTGCACCTTCCTCACCAGGGAGGGCATCGTTCTCCTGGGGCTCCATGCGGAAGGCAAGGGGACCATCCGAGAAGAAGCCTGAGGTAGCGCTCACGCCGCCTTCCTCACCGGGCTTGGGGCCCTGGGCCTTGGCGGCAGCCTCCTGCGCCTTCTTCATGCGTTCGATGAGTTTTTTCGAGATCGAGCGCTCGGCATAGTGCTTGGTCAGTTTCATCCATTTGGGAGGACACCAGGGCGAAGCAAACCAGTAGATGTCGGGATTGGCGGCCAGGGCAAGTTTCATCATCGGGATGACATTCTGCTTGTCGCGCTCGATGCTGAAGTCCTTCAGTTCGAAGTCGCCGTCGGTGTCGTCGCACGAATAGTAGTCGAGGGCGAAGTCATTGGCGCCGATCGACATGCGGGCACGATTGAAGTTGGCGCCCTTGCCGGGTTCGTAGAGTTCGGCAAAGATGTCGCGAAGCGTCTCTTCGGGCAGCGTCTTCAGGCTGGCCCATCCCAGTTCGTTGAAGCAGGTGCCGAAGCCCTTGACGGTCTGTGCGGTGGCTGCCGGATCGATGGTGATGGTCTTGTCGGCCTGTGCGGGAGCTGTTGGCTGGACCGTCTGGTAATAGTTGTCACGGGTGGATAGGACCATCTCCTTGATGCTCATGGCAGGTTCCTGCTTGCAACTCGTGACGATAAGTAGCCCGGCTGCAAGCGGGAAGAAGAGTTTTGTTGGGGTACGCATAATAATTAAAAGAGGTTATCTGATGGGTTTGATGGTGATGTTGCGCTGGTAGGAAGCGGGCTTGGTCTGGTAGGGTGCCAGCACGTAGCAGGCATCGCAGCCTACGCCAGTGGTCGAATAGTCGAGGTTGAGGGTGATGCCCTGTTGACGCTCGAGCTGGTACTGATAGACCGCACGTGTCAGGTTGTCGGTGCTGTAGTTGTAGGCATTGAAGTTGAAGCGTTCGTCCATGCAGAACTGCAGGCCCGTGCCGGCCTCATTGCGGAAGGAGACCCAACGGTTGTCGCAGCGCAGACCGAAGTCTTCGGGCAGCAGATAGGGTTCGAACATGTCGTCCACCGTGGTCTTGTACACGCCGAAGCGCTGTCCCGTCTTGCGGTCGGGATAGTTCTCTTCGGGGCCACGTCCGTAGTAGCTCACCTGCTGCAGGTCCTCGCTGAGTGTCAAGGTCAGGCCGATGCGGGGCAGGAGGTAAGGCTGCTGCGATTCGGGTGCCACGTTGTGCTTCAGGTGGATGGTGCCATCGCCGTTGATGCGGAAGTTGTAGGTCTCTTCGTAGCCCTTGTAGTTGGTGCCGAAGATGTAGGCATCGAGGGCCTTCGACTCCGCTTCGCCATAGAGGGTGAAGCAGCGCACATCGAGATACACCTGCCCGTCGAGTTCGTAGGCTCGGCAGGAGAGGGGCATGCGAGTGGTCTTGTCGATGCTGTTGCTGAACCATTCGTTCGAAATCCATTCGCCGTTCCACTTTTCCTGCTTGGTGTAGTTGATGTTGCGCGAACACCATTGGTCGAGTTCGCTGGCCACAGGAGCACGCCAGAAGTTGAGTTTGAGAGGCTCCTTGAGGAATTCTTTCTCTTCCACCTTGATGCTGTTGAGCTGGCCGTCCTTGCTGAAGGTATAGACGAAGTCTGCTCCGTGTACGCGGATGCAGTCGTCGTCCTCGTCGAGATGAACCTCACCCACGGCCTTGTCGCTGACGATGGCTTCCTGGTGCCATGGCAGGTCGAACTGGTCGAAAGCCACCTCGTGGCCTTTTGCTGCCCAGATCTCGTCGTTCCTGAGGCGTGAACTGATGAGCAGGCGATAGTCCTTGCCGGGTTTGATCTGCGGCATGTCGAAAGGCACCTTCACCACCTTTCGTGTCAAAGGCTCGATGTCGAGCTCGAGCGTGCCTTCCTGCAGCACGTCGCCATCTTCCTGCAGTTGCCAGATGGTCTCGTAGTGGTCGGCGTTGAGGAAGTGGTTGCGGTTCCAGACTTCGACAGTGCGGTTTTCGACATTGACCAGTTTGCATGCGATGGGCTGCGTGCTCTTCTTCACCTGGTAGATCTCGGGCTGCACAGTGCGGTCGGGCCAGATGGTGCCGTAGGTGCGTGCACCGATGCCGTAGCTGTAATATGTGTCGCCCAACTGCTCCTGTTCGAAGTCGAGGTAAAGCAGCGCATCACTCGGCATAGGCGCACCGCCCTCCACAGCCTTGTCGCAGATGGCCACGTTGTCCATCAGGGCATCGCAGATGTGGACGTTGGTCTCCTGTCCGTGCGCCTCCTCGTTGCGTCCGATGTTCACCGGGAAGGGGGTATTGATGATGTAGCCTGCGGCTTCGGTCTCGGCTTTCACGCTGCCGTCGATGCTGAGGCTCATCTTCGCGCCGTCGTAGAGGGCGACCACATGGTGCCAGTGCTGCTCCCAGTCAGCGGGAAGAGCTGCGGTGAGGGTGTATTTGTACGACTTGGGTGTCAGGCTTGCCAGTACGTAGTGGTAGTAGGGATGATTGGGATCGACGTAAGGTATTGCCGAGGCAGGTGCCTTGTTGGTATTGATGTAGAAGACAATCGAATCCTTGCCCTTCTGCTGCACGCCGAATTGCCAGTTGCCCTTGGTCACAAACGAGCCGCAGGAACTAACGAGTTCGCGTGGGAACACGTCGAAGGCGATGGTCAGGGCCTGCCCCTGGATGTCGAGGTCCTTCGAGCGATAGACTTCCACCCACTGGTCATGTCCGTTCAGGTCGATGACGTGGTTCTTCTTGAGCATCTTCTTCTCGACCGAAGCGGGCTGCACGCTTGGGACAATCAGTTTCGCACGTCCCATGATGTGGGCAGGTGTGTTCTTTGGCGAAAGGTCGGTGAGCGCACGTGTAGTCTCGGCAAGGCCTGTCGATACGAAGTCCCAGAGGGCACCGCCCATCGTGCGGTCGTAGCTGTAGATGGTGTTCCACATCTCGTCGAGGAAGCCGCCGCCATTGCCGGCTACCGAGATGTATTCGTCCATGAACGAGGGTCGAACGTCACCATCCTGGTGCTGGCCGACCTTCATTTCAAGGGCCATCGGGGTGGGGTAGCGTGGGCCGATGATGTCTTCGGCAGGATGACTGTAGGCGTTGCCGCCGTACATCCAGTAGCGTGTCGGGTCATACTTGCGTCCCTCCTTGATCACTTCGCCGATGTTCGGACCTTCGCCGCTCTCGTTGCCTGCACTCCAGAAGAGCACGGCAGGCTGGTTGCGGTCGCGCAGCACCATGCGGCGCACACGTTCCTGGTACATCGGCATCCATCGGGGATCGGAGCTGACATATTCGGTGGCATGTGCCTCGTCGCCCGTCTCGTCGATGATGTAGAGGCCGTAGCGAGCAGCATACTGCAGGTAGCGGGGCACGGGAGGATAGTGCGAGGTGCGGACGGCATTGAAGCCGAACTGCTTCAGGATGGTCATGTCCTTCTGGACAAGTTCATCCTTGACGCAATGTCCGCCCACAGGGTCCTGCATGTGCGAACATTCGGCATTGACCTTCAGTTTCTTGCCATTGAGGTAGAAGACGTTGTCGATGATTTCCGTCTCCTTGAAGCCAAGGTCCTGACGTGCGCGGTCGATGACGTTGCCCTGGGCATCGCAGAGCTGCATCTCGAGGGTGTAGAGGTTGGGCGTCTCGGCAGTCCACTTCAGCGGGTTGACGAAGTGCTGCGTCAGCGTGAGCTCCACCTTGTCGGCCTTAGCGTCGAAGGCGGCGGGCTGGCTCTGCATCGTGGCCACCTCCTTGCCTTCGGCATCCAGCACCTGCGCTTTCACGACGAGGTTGCTCAACTGTGTTGCCCCTTCGTAGCGTCGGGCGGTGGCCGTCAGTTTGAGGTCGGCATCGCGGTAGTTGCCGTCAAGGTCGGTGGTGACATACCAGTCCACCAGGCGAGTCTTCGGTGCGGCATAGACATAGACGTCGTCGAAGATGCCTGCCAGGCGCCAGTAGTCCTGTCCTTCGAGGTAGAAGCCGTCACTGTATTTGATCACGAGCATCGCAAGCTGGTTGCGACCCTTCTTGAGGTAAGGGGTGATGTTGTACTCGGCAGGCTCCTGGGCTCCCTCGTTGTAGCCCACCTCGTGTCCGTTCACCCAAAGGAACGATGCCGAGGCGACCTTCTCGAAGCGCAGGAAGACCTCCTCGCCCTGCCAGCTGGAGGGAAGGGTGAAGGTGGTGCGGTAGGCGCCCGTCGGATTGTAGTCGCGCGGCACGTAGGGCGGATTGGCTTTGAAGGGGGAGGAGACGTTGCGGAACATCGGGTCGCCGAATCCCTGCATCTCCCAGTTCGAGGGCACTTCGATGTTCGCCCACTTCGCGTCGGAGAACTTCTCTTCGAAGAAGTTGGCGGGGATGCCCTCGGGTGTCGAAGCAAAGCAGAACTTCCACTGTCCGTTCAGGAGTTGGTGGTGCTCGGGGATGTAGTAGGCACGACCTTCCTCCTGGTTGAGTTCAAAGACATCCAGGTTCTCGATGTAGTCATACAGATGGTTCATGAAGTCGTGCTCGTTGGCAGCTGTCGCGTTGCTGGCCGTGAGCCATCCTGCCGTAGCAAGGCATAAGGCCAGGCCATTAAGTGTGGTAAGTCGTTCCATCATTTATATTATTATATGATAAAGGATTTTTCAGGGAACACTGTTGTCTTTGCTGACGTGAAAAGCATCAAAGGTCCCCTATCCTGTTCTTTGCGGACCAGGACAGGAGACCTTGTAGGCATTATCAGCGCCGAGGCATCAATAGCCTTCGTGCTGGGTGATCAGGGTGTTGACGGTGAGCTCAGTCTCGGGATAAGGCAGGTAGCGGTTGTAGCTCTTGAAACCTGCATTGTCGGGGGTGAGGAACTGCTCGACACCATTCTCGAAGGTTCCGAGCGACACCTTCTTGCCCTGGTTGGCAAGCACGGTGGCAGCATCGCCCCAGCGGAGCAGATCCTGGTAGCGTACAAACTCGAAGGCAAGTTCCATGCGACGCTCCTTCTTGATGTCGTCAAGCGTAAGGTTGGTGAGGGCAGGCAGGTTGACGCGGCTGCGCACCTGGTTGACGTAGCTCAGTGCCTCGCTGACGTTGCCACCGCTCTGGAGGATGGCTTCGGCAGCCATCAGCAGTACGTCGGCATAACGGGTGATGCGGTAGTTGGTGCCACCGATACAGTGCCAGCCTTCATCGCTCGGATCGACGGTCTCCGAAAGGAATGCGCCGTACTTCATGCGAATCAGTCCGTCGCAACCGAACGGGATGCTGCCGTCGGCGGCATGCAGGCAGTTGGGCACACCGTAGAACTTCTCGAAGTATTCCTCGTCGAGGACGGTGCCTTCCATGCGGATCAGGTCACCCTCGTCGCGATAGAGTTCGAAGAGGCCCGAGTTGTTGGGGTTGCAGAAGCCCCATCCCGAGATCGAGAGTCCCGAGGTGCCGGCATTGCTGAACCATGGCGAACGTGGTCCGCAGTAGGCCACAAGGTGGCACGACTCGTAGTGCGCGGTCTTGTCGCCCGTGTAGGAAACCTCGAATACCGATTCGGGGCCGAACTCCGACGAGACGCGGCATACCTGGCGGAAGTCGGGGATGAGCGAGTACTCGCCGCTGCTGATCACTGCCTTGAGATTGTTGGCAGCGTCGGCATACTTGGCAGTCTTGTTCAGGAAGCCCGGGCTTGCCTCGTAGAGTTGGGCCTTGCCAAGCCATGCCTGGGCAGTGCCCTTGCTTACGCGTCCCTTGTCCTTGGCGCTGTAGGCGCTCTTCACGGGCAGCACGGAGATGGCCTCGGTGAGGTCGGCCTCGATCTGTGCATAGATCTCCTCTTCCGATGTGACGGGCTGGTTGTAGTTGCCTGCCTCAAGCGGTTCGATCACGAGGGGCACAGGACCCCAGAGGGTGACGAGTTCGAGATACGATTGTGCACGAAGGGCGAGCGCCTCGCCGCGCCACTGCTTCTCGTTGGGAGTAGCCGTCTCGGCTGGGAAGTTCTTCAGATAGAGGTTGCAGCAATAGATCACCTGGTAGTAGTGCGAGAACACACCCGAGAGGATGGAGTTCGACGAACCGAAACGGAACTCGTCGAGCTCGCGGCCCATGGCGTTGTCCGAAGGCGAACCGCCGCCACCCTGTGCATCGTCGGCCAGGTTGTTCTTGTAGTAGAACATGTTCAGGTCGTCAGCCTGAAGCTTGTCGTAGATCGCATAGATTCCTTGCAGTGCCTCGTCCTCGTTGGAGTAGAAGTTCTCCATGGCAATAGCACCCTGCTGCTCGGTGTCCATCCAATCCTCGCAGCTTGCATAAGGCAGAATCATCAGTGCCAAGGCACCATAAATATATTTTTTCATAGTGTTGCAAAATTTAAGTGATTAGAAAGAAAGTGAAAGACCGAACATGACCTTCTTGGAAGCCGGGAAGAATCCGCGGTCGATGCCCTGGGCGTTGTTGTCGCCCGTCGAGGCTTCGGGATCCATGCCGGGATAGCTGGTGAAGGTGAAGAAGTCTTCGAGCGAGCAGTATGCGCGAAGGTTCGAGAGGAACATCTTGGCAAGCACGGGTTTGGGCAGCGTGTAGCCAAGCTGGATCTGCTTGATCTTGAAGTAGCTGCCGTCGAATACCATGAAGTCCGAATTCCAGAAGTTGGTGTTGTTCACCTGCTCGATGGTCGAAGGATACTTGGCGCCCTGTCCGGCACCTGTCCATGCGTCGTCGTAGAAGGTGGCAAGCTTGTTGGTGGTCGGGCGGTCGGGACGACGGAAGCCCATCAGCACCTCGTTGCCTTGCGAGCCTGCACCGAATACGGTGAAGTCGAAGCCCTTGTAGCCGAGGGTGATGGTGACGCCATAGGTGAAGTCGGGGATGGCAGAGCCGATCTCCTGGTAGTCGTCGGCATTGATGTTGCCGTCGCCGTTGTAGTCTTCAAAGATGGCCTGTCCTGTCGAAGGATCCACACCCTTGCCCTTCAGGCCGCGGAAGTACCAGACGGGATAACCCTTCTCGAAGGCTGTCGCGCCGGTCCACTGCATCAGGCTGGCACCCGAGATGCGCGAGATCGACTCGTCGAGGCGTGTGGCTTCGTTGCTGAGGAACGAGATGTTGCCGTTGATGCTGTAGGTGAAGTCGCCGATGTGGTCGTTCCAGGCGAGTTCGATATCGATACCCTTGTTGAGCACGTCACCGCCGTTGATGGGCGAAGCCGAGTTGCCGGCTTCGAGGGCGGGAGTGTTGTTGGTGATCAGGTCCTTGGTGGTCTTGCGGTAGTAGTCGAAGCCGAACGTCAGTCGGTCGCGCAGCATGCGCAGGTCGATGCCGAGGTCCCACTGGTCGGAGGTCTCCCAGGTCAGGTTGTAGTTGCCGAGGGTGCCGGGCTGTGCGGCGGTGCTGTACGAGCCGTCGGCATTCTGGTACTGGCGCGGAGCCACGATGCCCGACCAGCTATAGTAGGAGAAGGTGTTGAGTGTCGAAGAGATGGCGGCCGAGTAGCTGTAGCTGCCGAGGTTCGAGAGCGAACCGTTGCGGCCCCAGCTGGCACGCAGTTTCAGGTTGGTGATGAAGTCGGTCTTCGGGAACCATTCCTCACGACTGATGACCCAACCCACAGAGGCTGCAGGGAAGGTGCCCCAGCGCTTGTCCTTCGGCAGGATCGACAGGCCGGCTGCATCGCGGCGGATGGTGGCCTCGAAGAGGTACTTGTTCTTGTAGTCGTAGTTCACACGGCCGAAGTACGAGAACTTGCGGTCGATGATGGTGGTGCCGCTGGCGCTGGTGCCCGTCTGGCTGGAGAGGTAGCTCAGGTGTGCGAAGTTCTCCGAGTCGTTGAGCAGGGGATAGCCCGAAGCAGAGAGTGTCTCGAAGTTGCGCTCCGAAACGGCAGTACCCACAACGAATGCGAGGTTATGGACGTCGTTGATCGAAGTGTTGTAGTTGGCGAAGTTTTCCCACTGGTAGTAGAAGGTCGTGTAGTCCGACTCGCTCACCATCGACGAGCTGTTGTTCATCTCGGTGCTGTAGTAGTAGGCGGGACGATAGGCGTGGGCGCGGTACTGGTTGTAGTTGGCACCGAACTTCGAACTGAAGACGAATCCCTTGAAGGGAGTGATTTCCAGGCCTACGTTGGCCATCATCGAGTTCATCACGGTGCGTGTCTGAGCAAGGTCACGCTGCACCATGGGGTTGATACACTCACCCGACACGTTGTCCGAGATGGCATAGTAGCGGTCGCCGTTCATCATGAGGTTGCGGCCTGCTGCGAGCATGTTGCGCATGTTGGCAGTAAGCTCGTCGGCAGTGTAGAAGGCGGGCGTCATGGGGTCGAGCATCAGGGCGTTGGCAATCACACCACGGCTTTCGTCGTTGAGGCTGAACGAGGTCTTGACGTTGCGGTTCATCTGGATGCTGCTGGTCATCTTGAGCCACTTGGTGGCCTGTACCGAGCCGTTGAACATGCCGCTGTAGCGCTTGTAGTTGTCCTGGTCGCCCACAACGATACCTTCGTGGTCGAGGTACGAAACCGAGCCGAAGTAGGTCAGTTTCTCATTGCCGCCCGTCATCGAAAGGCTGTGCTTCATCATGGGTGCTGCTTCGAACATCTCGTCGAGCCAGTCGGTGTCGTATTTCGAATCGACGATGTTCTGGCCTGCGCCGGTCATGTAGCTCTTGTATTTCGCTGCGTTCATCATCTCGGGCGTACGGCCAAGGCTCTGGATGGCATACTGGAAGTCGTAGGTGACCTGTGTCTTGCCGGCCTTGCCCGACTTGGTGGTGATGAGGATGACGCCGTTGCCGCCTTCAGCACCATAGATGGCTGCCGAGGCACCGTCCTTGAGCACCTCCATCGAGGCGATGTTCGAAGGTTCGAGGGTCGAGATGTCATCGGTGCGGAGGCCATCGACGATGTAGAGCGGGTCGGCCTTGCCGTTCGACGATACACCGCGCACACGGATCTTGATGCCTTCACCGGGGGCTCCCGACGACGACATCACCTGCACGCCCGAGGTCTTGCCCTGCAGGGCCTGTTCGGGACGTGTGTTGGCGGTCTTCATCATGTCGTCGGGCTTCACCGACGAGATGGCACCGGTCAGGACACTCTTCTTCTGCACGCCGTAGCCGACGACCACCATTTCATCGAGCACCTGGCTGTCCTCGGCGAGGACGATGCGGAGAGGGGCGGTGGTGGCTTTCACCTCCTGTGTGGTGTAGCCCACAAACGAGATGACAAGGGTAGGATTGCTGCTCACGGTCTGGAACTCGAAGCGGCCGTCGAGGTCGGTGACGTTGCCGTTCTGTGTTCCTTTTTCGAGGACGGATGCGCCGATGACTTCCATGCCGGCTTCATCGACAACTACGCCGCTCACCTTGATCTGCGCTTGGGCATAGGTAAATGCCGAAAGTGCAAACAGGGTCAGCAGGGCGTGCCTTTTCTGAAAAATTTGCATCATAATGATTAGATTTGAAGTTAGTAATTAGTATAGGGTGTTTGTATGTGATTTTAAATCGCTGCAAATATAACTTTTTTTTCGAAAGATTGGATTTTTTTGTGTGAAGAATTGCCGAATGGGTGCGAAAAGGAGAGTATTTTAATGAAAAAGGTTCTTTTTGTAATCTGTGTGTGGAAAAATTGACCACAACGCGAAATCACGATGCTACATCTGTAATATGATATAGCATCGTGACACTCGACAATGTACTTGTGACGCTTGCACGCTATAGATGTGCGTAGTCGAAGTTGCGGTACTCGTAGTCCTTCACAGGGTCGAAGTATTCCTCACTCTCGTGGGTGCCTGTATAGACCAGATGCCCCTTGCGATAGACTTGCAGTCGGAGGAAGGGCACGGGTCGCCAGTCTTCGTCCGAAAGAGGTTGGGTCGAGAAGACGATGGTGTCGGCATCCTTTTGCAGCAGATGCAGCGTGTCGCGATAGTTTGTGTGGACATACATGTACTCCCCGTCCCAAAGCAGGAGGTTGAGTTTGTTGTGGACCGAAAGGTCGGCTATGAGCTTGTCGAGCAGCGCGAAACGCTCCTCGGGCGAGAGTGCCCGTCCGAGGCG
>Ga0256407_10002316_pt1 | contig 36805 bp, 40 predicted proteins | sample RumenRJG_04DNA_FD_193489 | JGI IMG/M metagenome (GOLD analysis project Ga0256407, IMG submission 193489) | Bovine rumen microbial communities from Lethbridge, Alberta, Canada - RJG_04 | ecosystem: Host-associated > Mammals > Digestive system > Stomach > Rumen | place: Canada: Alberta...
CCCAAGAACCTGACCACTCACGAGCTTACCAACGGCTATAAAATCCGTCGTGCAGCCATCGATCTCAATGTTCCTCTCATCACGAATGCCCGACTGGCTTCTGCCTTTATTCAGGCTTTCTGTACGGAGGGAATTGAGGGTATTGGCATCAAGTCTTGGAGCGAGTATAAGTAAAAAGTTTGGCAAATATTTGGCGAATAGCTAAATATTTGCTACTTTTGCATTCAGTAATGTACTAAAAGCCGAGAAATCGAATGGAGCTGAATGAAACTTTTGAGTCCCAGATCAACCGGAGCGACTATAAAATTCTTATCGTCGACGATGTTGTCAGCAACGTATTGTTGCTCAAAATATTGTTGACCAATGAGAAGTTTCAGGTGTGCACGGCAAACAACGGAAACGCTTGTATTGAGGTGGCTAAGAAAGACAAGCCCGACCTCATTCTGTTGGATGTCATGATGCCTGAGTTGAATGGTTTCGATACTGCTGTTATCTTGAAGAAGGACCCTGAAACGCTGGATATCCCTATTATCTTCCTTACCGCATTGAACAATCCTTCTGACTTGGTGCATGGTTTCCAAGTGGGTGGTAATGACTTCTTGACGAAGCCTTTCAATAAGGAAGAGTTGGTTATGCGTGTCATGCACCAGATACAGCTGGTAGCTGCCAAGCGCATCATTGAGCGTCAGAATGAAGAATTGCGTCGTACTATCAGTAACCGCGATAAGATGTATTCGGTTATTGCCCACGACCTTCGTTCTCCTATGGCTTCTATCCGTATGGTGCTGAATCTGGCTGTCAATGTGGTGTCAAGGGAAACCGTAGGCGATGAAATCTTCGAGCTCTTGGATAAAGCCAACCGCGAGTCTGAGGAAACCCACGACCTGCTGGACAATCTGCTGAAGTGGACAAAGAGTCAGACGGGACGTCTTTCTGTGGTTTATCAGGACATTGACCTTGATGATATTGTTCCTGGTGTCGTTGACATCTTCCAGATGATTGCCGAGATGAAGAAGATAGATCTCAAGTATTTGCCTGCTAAGGAGAAACTGGTGGTCTATGGCGATAACGATATGATCAAGACTATTATCCGTAACTTCATATCGAATGCCGTGAAGTTTACGCCAGAAGGTAAAGCCATTGAGGTGTTCTATGAGCATGAAGGCGACTTTGCCCGTATCAGCGTAAGAGACCATGGTGTGGGTATTGCTGCCGATCGTGTAGACTCCATTTTCCATAAAGGTGAGACTACCTATGGTACAGGTGGTGAGGAAGGCTCAGGACTCGGCTTGCAGCTCTGTCAGGACTTTGCCCGCAAGAATGGTGGTGATGCCTATGTGACATCCGTAGAGGGCGAAGGCTCTACCTTCTCGTTTACTATACCATTAAAAAAAGAGGCCTGAGCCTCTTTTTTTAATGTCGATGCTTCGAAGTTTCGATGTTCATTACTCGCTTTTAAACAGGTCCTTGATTCCTCCGATGCTTCCCAGCAAGTTGGTAGCCTCGTAGGGCAGGTAAACGGTCTTGGTCTTGTCGCCCTGAGCCAGCTCCTGCATCATCTGGATATACTTCTGAGCCAAGAGATAGTTGGCTGGGTTCGTCGACTTGCCCACAGCCTCAGTAATCAGTTCGATGGCCTTTGCCTCAGCCTCTGCTTTACGGATGCGAGCCTGGGCTTCACCCTCAGCATGCAGGATAGCCTGTTGCTTAGCAGCCTCGGCCTTGTTTACGATAGCTGTCTTCTCACCTTCAGAAGCCAGAATCTCTGCAGCCTTCTCACCCTCTGAGGTCAGAATCTGTGCACGCTTGTTACGCTCAGCCTGCATCTGCTTCTCCATCGCATTCAGTACCGTTGCGGGTGGCACGATGTCCTGCAACTCTACGCGGTTCACCTTCACACCCCACTTGTCTGTGGCATCGTCCAATACGGCACGCAACTTGGTGTTGATGGTGTCGCGCGAGGTCAGTGTCTCGTCCAGCTCCAGTTCACCAATGATGTTACGCAGGGTGGTCTGTGTCAGTTTCTCAATAGCGTTAGGCAGGTTAGAAATCTCATACACAGCCTTGAAGGGGTCAACAATCTGGAAGTACAGCAGGGCGTTGATCTCCATCTGGATGTTATCCTTCGTAATCACATTCTGTGAGGGGAAATCGTACACCTGCTCACGGAGGTCAATCGAGTTGGAGTAAGCGTAGCGTCCGCGATTCAGTACCACGATGTCCTTCGCACGGTCAATGAAAGGAATGATGATGTTGATACCAGGGTTCAGCGTAGCATAGTAGCGACCCAATCGCTCAATGATGCGGGTTTCTGACTGAGGGATAATCACCAGTGCCATTTTGGCAAAGATAACCACCAGAATAACGATGGCAATCAATACATAACTCATAATGTCCATAGTTTTAATATTTAATGTTTAATGATTAATTTTCAATTTACAAAGTATCTACGGTGATAATCGTGCTTTCACGTCCAATGACGCGAACGGTCTCACCTACAGCAATGTCCTTCTGGCTTACGGCCTTCCACATGTCGCCGTCTATCTGCACATAGCCGTTTCCTCCAACTTTGATTTCCTCCGTTACACGTCCTGTTCTGCCCAATAGTGCATCAGCATTGCTCGCCTTGTTAGGCTCGTTTTTATGCAGCCAGCGCAGAGCTACCGGTCGTACGAAGAAGATGCTCAGTAGCGAGAAGATGGCAAAGATAAACAATTGCCAATAGACATTGATTCCCAGTGCAGCACCTATCAAGGCGAACACACCTCCGATGGAGAGGCAGATGATAAAGAAATCACCTGACGAAAGCTCCAGAATCAGGCAGACGATGGCTACGATGGCCCATACCTGCCACATGTTTGCTAAAAAATACTCAATCATAATATTTACAATTAGACAATTTACAATTTACTATTTATTTTATATCGAGAGGATAAAATCGTCCCAATCCTTGGTACTTCCCTTTTTGCCGAACACCTTCTGATACAGTCGGCTGCGCGTCGAAGCGACGCTCTCTTTCGAGTGGGCCGTCAGTGTTGCAATGTCCTTTGGCTGTATGCGCACCTTGATCAGCAGACTGACGCGCAGGTCTTGTTCACTCATTCGATAGAGGCTGTAGAGCTTGTCAGTAAAGCCTGTGTAGGTGGCATTTACTATGTCCGTCAGCTCCCTCCAGTCTTGCTCCGTCATGTTGTGCCCTTCGTTCAGATATTGTTTCAAGCGCAGATAGATGGGCGAAGCGAAGATGCTGCCTGCGTCCTGTCCCCGTTGCTCCATCACAGCCATTTTCTGCATGGCGTGGATGTTGTCCAGTCGGCTTTGCAGCAATTGCAACTTGCGTCGGTTGTTTTGGATTACCAATATAAATAAGGTAATGTAGAACACGGTGCAGATGATGAGCAGGAAGAGCTCGCGGTCGGTCAGTATCATTTCTTCAATTTTTGTTTTTGTTGATGCAAAGTTAGTGAATAATTGCGTTACTACCAAGAAAAAGTGTTTGCAAAAGTGCGCAACATGCTAAATGCACACTTTTGCAAACAAATTATTCCATTGTTTGCAATAATTTTCGTACCTTTGCATCCGATTTGAATAGAAAGGTTATGAAAAGACAATTCTTGACGCTGCTGGCAATGCTCCTGCTGGGTGGTTTGTTGACTGCGAATGCCCAAACCAACATGGCGGGGCGTACCTACCATAATCCGAACATCATAGCAGATATGATGAACGATGCCACCAAGGATTTGGATAAAAAGGTGGCTGAGGCAAGGACGAAGGGCATTGCTGAGGCTGAGAAGAAGAAGGGTCGCAAGCTGACTGGCGAGGAAATAGCTAAACTGGATGCTGAAATCAAGAAGAAGATGGCCGAGTTGGAAGCGATGAAGAAAGGCATGAAACTGGCCATCACCATTGAGTTCAAGGACGACAAGAACTTGGTGATGAAGCAAGATACGAAAATCAGCGATGAGGCTTTGAAGGCGGCTGGCTATGGCTGGCTGAAGCGCAAGGCCATGAAGACAGCGCTGGCTGTTGTGCCTAAGTCGCATAAAGGTACCTACGTTGTGAAAGGCAACATGATAATCATGACCGATACTGACAACGATAAGGACACGTTGAACATCAGCCAAGACGGCAAGTATATTACGGGCAAGCTGGACAAGAAGGATAGGCCCTTCAAACTGTTAAGAATTAAATAAAATAACAATATAGAAATGGGAAAGATTATACTGACGGGCGACCGTCCTACAGGCAAACTCCATCTCGGACACTACATCGGCTCACTGCGCCGACGTGTTGAATTGCAGAATGCCGGCGATTACGACAAGATGTTTGTATTCATGGCCGATGTACAGGCCTTGACCGATAATGCTGACAATCCTGAGAAGATTCGTCAGAGCATTGTCAACGTGGCATTAGACTATCTGGCTGCAGGTCTCGATCCAGAGAAGTGCGTGCTGTTCATCCAAAGCCAGATACCTGAATTGGCTGAGTTGACTACCTATCTCATGAACTTGGTCAGTGTAAGTCGTGTACAGCGCAATCCAACGGTGAAGACCGAGGTGAAGATGCGTGGCTTCGAAGGCGAGAGCATCCCCTTGGGATTCTTCTGCTATCCTGTGTCACAGGCTGCCGACATCACCTTGTTCAAGGCTACTACCGTGCCTGCTGGCGAAGACCAGGAACCCATGTTGGAGGTAACTCGTGAACTGGTTCGTCGTTTCAACCAGATTTACGCTCCCGTATTGGTGGAGCCTAACATCATGTTGCCCGAGAATGCAACAGCTCGTCGTCTGCCTGGAACGGATGGCAAGGAGAAGATGTCTAAGTCGCTGGGTAACTGCATCTACCTCTCTGACGATGCCGACACTGTTTGGCAGAAGGTGCGCTCCATGTATACCGACCCTGAGCACATTAACCTGAACGATCCTGGTCATGTGGAGGGCAATGCTGTATTTACTTACCTCGATGCTTTCTCGAAGCCTGAGCACTTTGCCCAGTACTGGCCTGAATATCAGAACCTGGACGAACTGAAAGATCATTATCGTCGCGGTGGACTGGGTGACATGAAGTGCAAGAAGTTCCTCAACCAGATACTCAACGAGTTCCTGGAGCCTATGCGCCAGCGTCGTCATGAGTTCGAACAGGACATCCCTGAGATTTACAACATCCTGCGTCGAGGCACTGAGAAGGCCCGTGAGACCGCTGCACAGACCATGAGTGAGGTGCGCCAGGCCATGCAGATTAACTACTTCGACGACGAAGAGCTGATACGTTCGCAGGCTGAGGCCTTCCGAGCCAAATAAACAAATACTAAATAAAAAAAGGCTACCAAACGGTAGCCTTTTTTAGTGTCATCCCTTTATTAGCAGAAAGGATTCTCTGTGGGATAGAAATCGCCCTTCGGGAAGTTGTAGTCAATCTCGTCAACGGGGATGCCCATGTACTTGAGAACCTCCCACAAGTACTTACCCTGATGACCGAACATCACGGCGCAGTGGTGTGGATAGTGCTTCTCGATGAGGACGTGACGATAGAAGCGGCTCATGTTCTTGATACCGAAGATACCGATAGAACCGAATGAGCGGGTTGCTACAGGAATAACCTCGCCCTGTGCGATGTAAGCGCGGAGCTTGGTGTCGGCAGTTGACTGCAGACGATAAATAGTAGCCAGACCAGGCAGGATGTCACCTTCCAGTGTACCGTTGGTAACCTCAACAGGCAGGGCGCGAGCCATAATGCGCTGGAAGCACATCTGACAGTTGCAAACCTTAGAAGAAGCGGTGTTACCACAGTGGAAGCCCATGAAGATTTCCTTCTCGGTGTAGCTGTCGCAAGCGAACTTCTTGCCCTTGATGCTCTCCTCGTACATATCCTGAGGAACAGTGTTGTTGATGTCGAGCAGTGTAACGGCGTCCTGGCTGATGCAGGTTCCGATGTATTCTGACAGAGCGCCATAGATGTCAACCTCGCAAGCTACGGGGATACCGCGAGCGGTCAGACGGCTATTAACGTAGCAGGGAACGAAACCGAACATGGTCTGGAAAGCGGGCCAGCACTTGTTAGCCATAGCCACGAACTGACGAGAACCCTTGTGAGCCTCAATCCAGTCGGTCAGCGTCAACTCATACTGAGCGAGCTTAGGCAGTACCTGAGGAATCTTGTTACCGTGACCGAGCTCCTTAGCCATATCAGCTACAACAGCGTCGATACGTGGGTCACCCTGATGCTTCTGGAAAGCCTCAAGCAGGTCGAGCTCTGAGTTCTCCTCGATCTCAACGTCGAGATCATAGAGGGCGCGGATAGGAGCGTTACAAGCCAGGAAGTTGTTAGGACGGGGACCGAAGCTGATGATCTTCAGGTTCTGCAGACCTACGATAGCACGGGCGATGGGCAGGAACTCATGAATCATCTCTGCGCACTGAGCAGCGTCGCCAACGGGCTCCTCAGGGATGTATGCGCGAGTCTTGCGCAGAGAAAGAGCCTGGCTAGCGTTCAGCATACCGCAGTAAGCGTCGCCACGACCGTCAATCAGGTCGTTCTGAGTCTCCTCAGCAGCAGCGCAGAACATGGTTGGGCCCTGGAACCAGTCAGCAATCATGGTCTCAGAAATCTCAGGACCGAAGTTGCCAAGGTAAACACACAGTGCGTTACATCCAGCCTTCTTCACATCCTCAAGAGCCTGCTGAGCGTGAATCTCGCTCTCAACGATGGTGATAGGACACTCGTAGATGCCCTCCTTACCAAACTTCTTTTCATACTCGGCGATAACGGCCTTGCGGCGGTTAACGGCCAATGACTCGGGGAAACAGTCGCGGCTAACAGCCACGATACCGATCTTAATTACAGGAATGTTGTTCATAAATGATATTTGTTAGTAATGAATTAATTTTTTCAATTTGCAAAGATAAGCTTTTATTGCGAATGCACCAAATTTTAAGGCACTTGTTTTTGTTACATGTCCTTTGCGTAGTGTAAAAACCGCTCAGATAAGGGCATTTGTGCATACTTTTTCCATTCACAGGTACCTCCTTGTTTATCATCAAGATAGTGAAGGTCGTGCATGTGGGCATAGGCTTCCATCTCGAAGGGGTTGAGTCGGTAACCTGCATTCTTGAGATGTTTGCGATAGCGACAGGCAAGGAGCCAATACCAACCATAGCGCAGATAGAACAGCAACCATGAATCGTGGGTGGCGCGAGCCTGATAAAGATGTATCATCTCGTGGTTTCTCAAGGGACTGAGGCGCTGGTTGAACGCCTCAGCCTCCTGAGCGGAATGGGTAATGATGGTGCCGAAGAAAGTCAACCCGTCGTATCCTATCTTAATCCAACGGGGCTTGGCTACGGCCTGCATGTCGTTGAGACGGCTGGGGCGCGCAGCACGGAGCATCATCATTAGAATATTCATTTAAATCTTGTCCAATGCCTGCTTGATGTCGGCCAGGATATCATCGCAGTCCTCGATGCCTACAGAGAGACGGATAAGGTCGGGGGCAACACCAGCTTCACGCAACTGCTCGTCAGAGAGTTGACGATGGGTGTGAGAGGCGGGATGAAGCACGCAGGTGCGGGCATCGGCCACATGGGTAACGATGGCAATCATCTGAAGTGAGTCCATGAACTGGACGGCAGTCTCACGAGTGCCCTTCAGTCCGAAGGCAATGACACCGCAGGAACCATTGGGCAGATACTTCTGCGCCAAAGCGTGGTTCTTGTCACCGGGCAGTCCACTATAGTGAACCCAAGCCACACGAGGATCGTTCTGCAAGAACTCTGCCACACGTTGGGCATTCTCGCAATGACGGGGCACACGCAGATGGAGTGTCTCCAGTCCGAGATTCAGCAGGAACGAGTTCTGAGGAGCGGGAATGCTACCGAGGTCGCGCATCAGTTGGGCCACAAGTTTGGTGGTGTAAGCCATCTTACCAAACTTCTTGGTGTAGGTCAGTCCGTGATACGACTCATCGGGCGTGGTTAGTCCGGGGAACTTGTCAGCATGGGCATCCCAGTCGAAATTGCCACTATCCACAACGACACCACCTACCTGAGTGGCATGTCCGTCCATATACTTGGTGGTAGAGTGGGTAACGATGTCGGCACCCCACTCGAAAGGACGACAGTTGATGGGGGTGGGGAAGGTGTTGTCGACAATCAAGGGCACACCATGTTTATGAGCAATGCGTGCAAACTTCTCGATGTCGAGAATCTGACAACCTGGGTTCGAGATAGTCTCGCCAAACAGGGCCTTCGTGTTAGGACGGAAAGCGGCCTCAATCTCCTCCTCAGAAGCCTCCTGAGAAATAAAGGTGCACTCAATACCCAACTTCTTTAGCGTCACACCAAAGAGGTTGTAGGTGCCACCGTAAATCTCGTTGCTGGTCACGAAGTGATCGCCAGCTTCACAGATGTTGAATAAGGCGTAAAAGTTGGCAGCCTGTCCACTGGAGGTCAGTACGGCACCTACACCACCTTCGAGGGCCGCAATCTTCTGGGCCACAGCATCATTGGTAGGGTTAGCCAATCGGGTGTAGAAGTAGCCCTCCTTCTTCAAATCGAAGAGATCGGCCATTTCCTCGGTGTTGTCATACTTAAAGGTTGTGCTCTGAATGATAGGCAGAACACGTGGTTCTCCATTCTTAGGCTTCCATCCAGCCTGTACGCAGAGCGTTGCGGTTTTCATTTTCTGTGTCATATAATTATTTATTTTTTCACTTTTCACTATTCACTTTTCACTATTCACTAGGCCGTAGGCCGCAATAAATTCGTCTTCTGAAATAATGGGAATGTTCAGTTCCTTTGCCTTCTTGTTCTTGCCCGATGTCGAGGTGACATCATTATTAATAAGGTAAGAGGTGGAGCCGCTGACTGCTGAGGCCACCTTGCCACCCTGCGACTCGATATAGGCTTTCAGCTCGTTGCGGTTTTTATAGTGATACACATCACCCGTAATCACGAAGGTCAGTCCCTCGCAGCGATTGCCCTTGGGGGTGTTGTCTGTCTGCGTCACACTGATTTTCTCCATCAGGTGGCGATAGCGCATTAGGTTGTGCTCATCGCGGAACCAGCGGACAAAGGATGCCGACTTCTCAGGACCAATGCCGTTGACATGGGCAAACACCTCCTGAGGCTCAGTCTGGGGGGAGAAGAGGTCCGCACCAGCTTTCGTAGCCTCGAAGACCAGGTCTTCCAAAGGATAGGCCGACAGCAGACGCTTGCAGACATCCAGTCCGCAAAGAGGAATGTTCAGGGCATACAATAATCGATAAGCCTCTACCTCACGACTCTTGTCAATGCTACGCATGATGTTGGAGGCCGATTTCTCGCCAAAACCTTCCATCTGAGCCAGTTCACGGATGTGGCTGCGCAGCTCGTAGATGTCGGCATACTCGCTGACCCAGCCTAAGTTGATGAACTTGGATAGTGTCTGTTCGGAGATTCCATCAATATTCATGCCCTCTTTTGATACGAAGCGGGCAAACTTCTTGAGTTGTTTGGCAGGACACTCGGCATTGGTACAATGCAATGTTTTCGTACCACTGATTTCGCTCACCTTGATCGCAGCAGGGGCATGACAAACGGGACATTTGTCAGGTACACTGAATGTGCCGGCACTTTGAACCACCTTGATGACCTTGGGAATAATCTTGTTGGCCTTGATGACACTGATTCGAGTACCAATAGCCCCGATGCCCAAGCGTTCGCACTCGCTGATGTTACACAGCGAAGCACGCTTGACAGTGGTGCCTTCCAACTCTACGGGTTCGAAGATAGCAACGGGTGATATCGTGGAAGCGGCACACGACCATTCAATCTCCTTCAATACGGTTTCAGCAGCTTCATCCTGCCACTTGAAAGCCAGACCTGCACGGGTGGCATGATGGCCTGTGACAGAGCCCGTCTGGGCATAAGCTGTATCATCATAGCAGATTACCAATCCGTCAACAGGGAAAGGGTTCTGCTTTGTGGTCACTTTTTGGGTGAAAGTGGCAATGCCACTTTCTACGGAACTTTCTGAAGGGCACTCCAAATAGAGACGTTCCACGGTGTTAAAACCCTGACGGTCGAGCCAGTCCATACGTTCACCCCAAGAGGTGATTTCTTCCTCAGTATATACTAAGGTAAAGGGAATCCACTGGATGTGGCGCTGACGCACTTCCTCCACGTCTTTCAACGTGAGGGAACCTGATGCCAGATTGCGTGGATTGGCATAATCCTCACCACTTTCAATAAGGAATCGTTCGAAGTCATCGTAAGAGATAACGGCCTCGCCACGAATCACGGTATGTCCTTTAGCGGGAATGGTGGCAGGAATACCGCTGATGGCAGAGGAAAGATGCGTAATGTTGGTACCGATATGGCCATTACCACGGGTCACCACCTTGGTTAGCTTTCCAGCATCATAGGTCACCACTAGCGTGAGACCATCCAACTTCCATGAAATCCAGATAGGTTTCTGTTCTGCCCACTTGATGAGTTCTGAAGTCTGTTTGGTCTTGGCCAACGAAAGGGCTGCAAACTCATGTTCCTCCTTTTGACCGGTGATGCTGTCTTCCGAAACCTTCTGCGTGGGCGAGTCGGGCAGGTTAGTGCCTGTCTCTTGTTCCAACAAGCGCAGTTCATCGAAACGGGCATCCCACTCATAGTCCGTCATGCGCTCAGCCTGTCCGTTGTAGTAGGCATCGCTGGCCTCGTTCAGCTCACGGATGAGCTGTTGCATTCGCTGTATCTTGTCGTCGGTCATCATTATAACATTCCTTTGGTGGATGGCAGTTCGTAATGATAGACATCGCGACGTACTGCCATTTTCAGGGCACGTGCCAGTGCTTTGAAGATGCCTTCAATCTTATGGTGCTCGTTCTGTCCTTCGGCTTTGATGTTTAGGTTCATCTTGGCAGCATCGCTCAGACTCTTGAAGAAATGCAGGAACATCTCTGTGGGCATCTCACCAATCTTCTCACGATGGAACTCTGCATCCCATACCAACCAAGGGCGACCTCCAAAGTCCAGACATACGGAGCACAGACAGTCGTCCATGGGCAAAGCATAACCATAGCGCTCAATGCCACGCTTGTCACCCAAAGCCTTTAACAGACACTCGCCTAAGGCCAGAGCCGTATCTTCGATAGTATGGTGTTCATCCACGTGCAAGTCACCCTTTACCTGAATGGTCAGGTCCATCATGCCATGTTTACCAATCTGCTCCAACATGTGGTCAAAGAATCCCAAGCCAGTCTGGATGTCGCAATGGCCGTTGCCATCAAGGTCTACCTTAATATATATATCAGTCTCCTTAGTAGTACGCTGCACCTCTGCAGTGCGCTCACCTCCATAGGCTATTGACGCAACCTTGTCCCAGTCGCCCACTTGTAGAAATCCACAACCTATGTTTTCAGCAAATTTGCGGTCTGTATCACGATCACCAATGACATAGCTGTGCTCGATATCGTATTTAGGATTGTTCATGTATTTCTCCACCAGTCCCGTGTTGGGCTTGCGTGTCGGGGCATTGTCCTCAGGGAAGTGGGGGTCTATCAGGATATCGTCAAATTCCACACCCTCGCCTTTCAGCGTATCCAAAATAAAGTTATGGACAGGCCAGAAGGTATCCTCGGGGAAAGCATCGGTACCCAATCCATCCTGATTGCTTACCATGACGAAAAGATAGTCCGTATGCTGACGCAGGAAAACGAGATTGCTGATGGCACGAGGCACGAACTGCAGTTTCTCAAAGGCATCAATCTGCTCGTCAGCAGGTTCGCGGATGATGGTTCCGTCACGGTCGATAAATAGAATCTTCTTCATTGTATGTTCAGCTTTTGTTGTTCACGTTCTTTTTTCTGGGTTTCTGCAGAGCCATAGGCGTAATAGCCTACGAACAGCAGACTGATGATGATGAAAATCTGAAGGAAGGCTGCTAGGAGCCAAGTGCCTTCAGCAAGATAATCGATATAGGAAGGCATCCCGAAAGGATCGCCCATAAGGGTTCCGATGTGTGCCTGAATGGCTGCAACGGTGAGGATGATGGCTGGCAGACAAGCGAAGAGACAAATAGGCGTCAGAACCATGAGTCCTACCAATAAGATGCCCAATGTCAACAGCCAATGACGACCAGCAGCTTTCAGCATGCTGCGGAAGGGTTTCCAGAATTTAGGCTGGGCAAACCATTTTGCAGGTGCGGTAATCTTGTCGGTGTCTTTGTGCTCCTTCAATTTTCCGGCTACAATACCGAAAACCATCAGGAGTACCACGAAGCCCAGCACAAAAAGCATCACGAAAGCAATGATAAGACGAAGATGCTCTTGGGCAATGAGCCATTTGTATTGTGGCAAGGCAATGATTTGCAGCAATACGGGCAGGAACTTGGTGGTAAGTAAGGCACCAAGAACAGACACTATCAAGGAATAAATCACGGCAAAATGCCAGCTGGATTTGAAAATCTTACGGAAAGAGGAAGTGTATAAACGCAGTGCAGAAGCCGTTACGCCACGGTAACTGCGCGCCTTCATCAATGTATCATCTTGTTGTTTTTCCATCTTTTTAACTACTATTTTTTACTAAGAGTTTTGCAAAGGTAGGCATTTTTTCGTATCTTTGCACCATCTTTAAAGATAAATTATGAAAATATTGCAATGGGGCTTCATTGGATGCGGTGAAGTTACGGAATTGAAAAGTGGTCCGGCCTTCTCTGAAGTGGAAGGTTCCAGCGTGGTGGCAGTGATGAGTCGTCACGAGAAAAATGCGCGTGGTTATGCGGAAAGACATGGCATACCTAAGTGGTATACAGACGCTCAGGAGTTGATAGACGACCCTGATGTGAATGCCATTTATATAGCGACACCTCCCAGCAGTCATGCCACCTATGCCATTATGGCCATGAAGGCGGGTAAACCCGTGTATGTGGAGAAGCCTTTGGCAGCAACGTATGAGGACTGTGCCAGAGTAAACCGTGTGAGCGAGGAAACAGGTGTTCCTTGCTTCGTGGCTTATTATCGCCGTTACCTGCCTTATTTTCAGAAAGTAAAGGATATTGTTGATAATGGTATCATAGGCAAGATTATCAATGTCCAGGTGCGTTTTGCCACTCCTCCACGTGAACAGGATTATGGCAAGGAAGGTAAATTGCCTTGGCGACTGCAACCAGACATTGCGGGTGGAGGCTATTTCTATGATTTGGCTCCCCATCAGTTGGACTTGCTACAGCATATATTTGGTGTGATAACCGAGGCTCATGGCATCCGTGCCAATCGCGGAGGACTGTATGAAGCCGAAGACTCTGTATGCGCCAGTTTTGAGTTTGAAAGTGGTCTGCCAGGCAGTGGCTCCTGGTGTTTCGTGGCTCACGAATCGGCTCGGGAAGACCGTATCGAGATTATTGGCGATCAAGGATCTGTCAGTTTCTCTGTTTTCGATTACCATCCCATTAAACTACATACCAGTGAGGGTGCAGAGACCATTATGGTTCCCAACCCTCCCTATGTACAATATCCCATCATTAAGAGTGTCTGTGAGCATCTGCAGGGCATTGGACTCTGCGAGTGCACTAGTGTTTCGGCAACGCCAGTCAATTGGGTGCTTGACCGTATCTTAGGGAAGTTCTGAGCAATGCGACTGATACTGACGATAGTATTGATGATGGTGATGAGTGTCAGCTCAGCGGCAACTGACACCTTAACGGTGGACCAGCCACAGGAACCAGAAACGATGGAACCGAAGAAAAAGGAACTGAGCTGGTTGCGTCGTACTATTCGTGGCTTCAGCTATATTGACGAGAACTATGTAGAACCACAACACTACAACTGGTCCGTGATGCTGTTAGGGCGTTATACTTGGGATTTCTACCGTCTGAGTACGACGGGTGGTGACAGACAGTCCGTGGCATTCTCGCCCCGTCATGTGTTCAAGGTGGGCCCTTATTTCGGATGGCGCTGGGTGTTCTTGGGCTATACGGTAGATTTGAGGAACATCAGTTTTAACTTAGGTGGCTCAGGATGGAAAGGTATAGATGCCAGTATATACAGTGCACAGATAGGTGCAGATGTGTATTATCACCACACCCAGAATGACTACATGCTGCGTGAGGTGAGCTTAGGAAAGGGAGTGAATGAACGCCTGCTGGAGGATGTGCCGTTCGATGGTATCAATGTGGGTACAACAGGTGTTAATCTGTACTACATCTTCAACCACCAGCGATTCTCCTATCCTGCAGCCTTCGCACAAAGCACTTGTCAGAAGATAAGTTGTGGATCGTGGATGGCAGGCATCGGATATTTGAGCAACAGTCTGGAGTTTGACCATGAGAAGTTCCAGCAGTTGGTTGACGAGCGTTATGGCGAGCAAAAGGTAACTCTAGATAGTGCCTTGATGTTCAACAGCGTGAAATACTATAATATCAATGCCTCTGTGGGATATGCCTACAACTGGGTGTTTGCACGCAATTGCTTGTTCTGTGCCAGTGGCTCATTGTCCTTGGCCTACAAGAAAAGTCGTGGTGAGACAGCTGATACGGATAAGGGCGGGTTCGATGTGAACAACTTCAATGTGGATGCCATCGGGCGCTTCGGACTGGTTTACAACAATACCAAATGGTATGCAGGCGCCAATGCCATTGTGCGTACCTATAGATATAGAAAAGAGCGCTTCGTGGCCAACAATGTGCTGGGTGAGGTGTGTCTCTTTGTAGGTTATAATTTTGGACTCAAGTCGCAATATAAAAAGAAACAATGAGAAGATATATCATAGCCATCATAGGACTGATGATGAGTCTTGCTCTTTCGGCTCAGGTAACGTACACCCGTGCTGATAGCCTGACCATCTGTAAACTGCTGAAGCAGGCTCCCCAACAAGCCTCTACGCTTTGGCTTGCCCGTCAGTTTCATGGTATTCCTTATGTAGCCCACACTTTGGAGGTGAACAATCAGGAACAATTGGTGGTGAACACGCGTGAACTGGATTGTACCACATTGGTGGAAACGGTAACAGCCTTGACACTTTGCGTAAAGCAGGAGAAACGCCAATGGACTGACTATCTGCAAATGCTTCGCACCCTGCGCTATCGTCAGGGCGTGCTCAATGGCTATACCAGCAGATTACACTATTTTACGGATTGGATTCTCGACAAACAACAAATGGGGTGGGTTGAGGAAATACAGCAGCCTAATCCTCCGTTTACTGCTGTTCAGCGTATTGATGTTGATTTTATGAGTCAACATCCTCTGTATTACAAGGCACTGAAGGCTGATCCTGCGCTGGTGCCTGTCATTCGTCAACAGGAACAGGCTCTGACGGGAAAGACGTTCCGTTATATCCCTAAACAAGAGGTAAAGAATACCAAGTTGATGCGCCAAACCATCAAGGATGGCGACATCATTGCCATTACCTGCAATAAGAAAGGGCTGGAGATTGCTCACCTGGGTTTTGCTGTTTGGCAGAAAGACGGACTTCATCTGCTCAATGCCTCGCAACTGCACCATAAGGTGGTGACAGAACCCATGACACTTCGTCAATATTTACAGAAACATAAGACCCATACGGGCATTCGAATCATAAGAATAAAATAAAAAACAGAAAGAATATGGAATTACCCGATTTTATGAATTATGCCAATAAGTTCTCGCAGTCGGACTTTGTGGAGAAGATTTCCAGCATTGCCAAACGTGCGGGTGCTAAATTGGTGTATGCAGCGCTGATCCTTTACTACACGTTGCAGAGTGATAAGGTAAGTACGGCTAATAAGGCCATGATTATCGGAGCACTGGGCTATATGATTAGTCCGTTGGATGTTATTCCCGATGCAATTCCCATTGCAGGACTGACTGACGACCTGGCTGTACTGCTTTTCGTCTTGAAGAAGGTGTGGACCGATATTGATCCTGATATCCAGACCAAGGCAAAGGAGAAGTTGGCTAAGTGGTTTGATCAGGATGAGATAGACGAGGAAATCAGCGACCTCTTCAAGCAGGAATGATACAGGAGTATCAGGTTAGGGTTTTGCCTCAGGTGGCTGCCAATGAACAGTCTCTGCGCTCATGGTTGGCAGATGAGTACGGATTCGATGTTCGTACAGTAACAAGTGTGCGCATCCTGCGTCGCAGCATTGATGCCCGTCAGCGCACCATCTTTGTCAATCTGAAAGTTCGGGTGTATATCAACGAACAGCCTCAGGATGATGAATACGTCCCTGTGGATTATCCTGATGTCAGCGACAAGCCACAAGTCATTGTGGTAGGTGCTGGTCCTGGTGGCTTGTTTGCTGCCTTGCGACTGATAGAACTGGGTCTGCGTCCCATTGTCTTGGAACGTGGTAAGGATGTGCATGAGCGCAAGAAAGACTTGTCGCAGATTACCAAGACGCAGCAGGTGGACCCTGAGAGCAACTATTGCTTTGGCGAGGGTGGGGCAGGTGCCTATTCTGATGGCAAGCTCTACACCCGTAGCAAGAAGCGTGGTTCGATTGAGAAGATTCTCAATGTGTTCTGTCAGCATGGTGCATCTACCAATATTCTGGCTGATGCCCATCCACACATCGGTACGGACAAGTTGCCACGTGTCATTGAGAACATGCGCAACACCATTCTGAAGAGTGGTGGCGAGGTGCATTTCCAAGCCAAGATGACGCGCCTTATTCTTGATGGCAATCGTGTGGTTGGCTGTCTTGCAAACGACAAAGAATACCATGGTCCTGTTATTCTTGCCACAGGTCATAGTGCCCGTGATGTTTATCGCTATTTAAACGAGAACAGCATTGAATTGGAAGCCAAAGGCATTGCTGTAGGTGTACGCTTGGAGCACCCATCAATGCTCATCGACCAGATACAATACCATAACAAACAGGGACGAGGCAAATACCTGCCTGCAGCGGAATACTCGTTTGTCACACAGGTGGACGGACGTGGCGTATACAGTTTCTGTATGTGTCCTGGTGGTTTTGTCATTCCTGCCGCTACTGACAAGCAACAGATTGTAGTTAATGGAATGAGTCCTTCGAATCGTGGTGGACAATGGAGTAACAGTGGTATGGTGGTGGAAACACGTGCAGAGGATATTCCTGGCGACGACCCTTTGCGTGTGATGCATTTCCAGGAGGAATTGGAGCGTAACTGCTGGCAACAGGGCAATATGAAACAGACTGCTCCTGCCCAGCGCATGGCTGATTTTGTCAATAAGCGACTGAGCTATGATTTACCTCGCTCCTCTTATGCGCCTGGTTTGATTTCCTCCCCCTTGCATTTCTGGTTACCTCAGGGCGTCAGCCATCGCTTGCAAGAAGGTTTCAAACAGTTTGGCAAGTCTTGTCATGGCTTCCTTACCAACGAAGCTTTGATGATAGGTGTAGAGACTCGTACGTCAAGTCCTGTTCGCATTGTCCGCAACAACGAAACACTGATGCACGTCCGCTTGCAGGGACTATTCCCTTGTGGCGAGGGCGCAGGTTATGCAGGAGGAATTGTATCTGCAGGAGTGGATGGAGAACGCTGTGCAGAAATGTGTGCACAGTATCTAGAGCAAACTCTTTAATCGATTGCGAAGCTGTTCGGCTTCGCTTTTTCGTATCGATAATACAATCTCGCACGTATTATCGTATGTCTGGCTGATGATGCGTGGATTCATGTCCTTGACGATGCGCATCACATCGTTCATTTGAGGATAGGCAAACGAATACTTCACGATTTCCTCCACCTGGCGTGTCTCGATGGTTGCGTGGCTGATAGCATCAGCAGCAGCCTCGCGATAGGCTACGATGAGTCCGCTAGTGCCCAAATTTACTCCGCCATAATAGCGCACCACCACAATCAGAATGTCCGTCAGTTCGTTCGAGTTGATTTGTCCCAATATAGGTTTGCCTGCTGTACTCGATGGCTCTCCATCGTCGTTGGCACGAAACTCTGTGCGCTCGGCTCCCAGCATATAGGCATAGCAAATGTGGCGGGCATCGTAGTATTTCTTGCGATAGCCTGCCAACAGCTCTTTCACCTCATCAACGGTTTGTACATGATGGGCAAAAGCGAGGAACTTACTCCGCTTTTCGGTGTAATATCCCTCGCTTGTGCTTGCTATTGTCTTGTATTCGTCAGACATATTCTAGATCTTCTAGATTATCTAGACACTCTAGATATTCTAGCTTAATTTATGTATCACCAATCCCGAGCGCAACTTTGGCTCAAACCAAGTAGCCTTAGGAGGCATAATCTTGCCACTGTCAGCGATATCCATAATCTGCTGCATCGATACAGGATAGAGGGCCAATGCAGCACGCATCTCACCAGAATCCACACGACGCTTCAGTTCTTTCAGTCCGCGCAGTCCTCCTACAAAGTCGATACGCTGTGAAGAACGCAGGTCGCCAATATTCAGTATTTCGTCAAGAATCAGTCGGCTGGAGATGTCCACGTCAAGTACGCCGATAGGATCGCTGTTGTCGTAGGTGCCTTCCTTGGCCTTCAGACTGAACCAGTGCTGATCCAGATACAGCGAGAATTCATGCAACTGCTGAGGCTTGTAGATTTCAGTACCCTTATCCTCAACGGTGAAGTTTACTTGCAGGGCAGCTAGGAATTCTTCCGAGCTCAGTCCGTTCAGGTCTTTCACCACACGGTTGTAGTCCAGAATAGTGAGTTGTGAAGCCTGGAAACAAACAGCCATAAAGAAGTTGTATTCCTCGTCACCCTTGTGGTTGGGGTTCTGCTTCTGTTTCTCAGCACCAACCAATGCTGCAGCAGCACTGCGATGATGTCCGTCAGCGATATACAGGCTTGGCATCTTGGCAAACTCAGCCGTGATGGTCTGGATATCAGCATCATCGGAAATTACCCAGAACTGATGGCGGAAACCATCGATGGGCGCGATGAAGTCATATTCAGGCTTCAAAGCAGCATAACGCATGATAAGGCTATCCAGCGTCTTGTTGTCAGGATAGGCAAAGAACACGGGCTCGATGTTGGCATTGTTCACACGGACATGCTTCATACGGTCCTCCTCCTTATCACGACGGGTCAGCTCATGCTTCTTGATGTTGCCCTTCATGTAGTCGTCGGTATGGGCGCAAACCACCAAACCATACTGCGTCTTGCCGTTCATCGTCTGGGCATAAATATAATAATGTTCCTGCGCGTCCTGCACCAGCCAACCCTTATCCTGGAACTTCTGGAAGTTCTCTGCAGCCTTTTCGTAAACACGTGGATCATACTCCGAGGTGCCTACAGGGAAGTCAATCTCAGGCTTGATGATGTGATACAGACTCTTCTCATTGTCGCCAGCCTCTGCGCGAGCCTCTTCTGAGTCCAGCACGTCGTATGGGCGACTCTCTACCTGCTCCACCAGTTCCTTTGGTGGGCGTATTCCTTTAAATGGTTTTACTATTGCCATAGCTTATAGATTCTCCTTAATTTTTGCAATCATTTCTGCGTACTCAGCATCCGTGAGATACACCTTACCTGGGTTCATCTGGAACGTGCCACCATAGTCGGGGCCATCCACATACTTAGGAGCCAGGTGGAAGTGCAGGTGCGACAGCTTATCGCTATAAGCACCATAGTTAATCTTCTCAGGGTTGAAAGCCTTCTGCATGGCGCGAGTCACCTGAGCCACATCAGCCATAAAGGCGTTGCGGTCCTCGTCAGAGAGCTCGTTCAGGTCGTTCACGTGGTCTTTGTAAGCCACGAGGCAACGACCGCGATAGGTCTGCTCTTTGAACAGGAAAGCGCGTGAAACACGGAGTTGGGCAAACTCAATCATCAGATTGTGTAGAGTCTCATTGTTCTGGCAGTACAGACACTGCTTGGGGTCACTTTGCATATTCTTTTCTTGTTTTAGAGTTAAATTTCTTGCAAAGGTACGAAGAAACAAATAAAAACCCAAATTTATTTGCTCTTTTTACTCACTTATTTGTACCTTTGCATACGAATTTAATGATGATGACGTGAAAAGGTTTGTGTTACGCTTATTATTTGTAGCATTTCTGTGGTGCCATTTCTTTGGTTTCGAAACTGAAATCAAAGCTGATAGTGGTGAAACAGACATAGCTTCACGCGAACAGCAAATCAAGCGTCATGACGGATGGCTGCATAATGTCGCTGAGGACCCCCAAAGTGTACAGGGCTTCACGCTGCGCCCATCCACATCCCATCGCTTTGGCTCATCTCGTCCAACACGCTTATTGCCCACTCATGGGGGCAAATCTCCTCATCGTACAGGACAGCAGATAGCACAAGAATCGTTTCACCTATTAAAACATGCACCACTGCACACTCGTCTGAATTGTGTTTGGCTTCGGACGAGTGCTGCGTCTCAGCGGTTCTATTATGTCATAGCCCTGAGACGCCTTCTTTGTTAGCGTTTTGTTTCTTTCCCTAATCATAATGAAAGGAGGAGGAAACGAAAACAATAATAACAAAGAAAAGAATAAATGGCAAATATAAAAAATCTGCAGATGTGGAAAACCATCTGCGCTGATGCTCGTATCAGTGTCAGCAAATCGTTCATGGGCTTACGTACAACGGCCGTCTATGTTCCTTCAAACAGTGTGTTGGATGTTAAAACCATCGAGTATTCACCGGCAGATGGCGACCATCTTAAGCGTATTCTCGAATCACCCATTGACCGTTTTGCATCAGCCATAGGCGATTTCCATCCCAAGTCTATTGTCAATGGCAATTATATGGCAGAAGTGTGTGCCTCTCGTGATGGTGCTTTTGTTGCAGTACAACTTCTTCAGTTTACGCATATGAGTTATGAACCAGTCACAGACGTTCTGACATTTGAAGGTAAAGCTGCCCGTGCCATTATGCAATTATTCAGACGATAGGCATTCAATGAACAAAAGGGAATGCGGAGCCATATGGTTCCGCATTTCTTTTTTTTTCTATGTTTTAAGAAGGATGATGTTAATGCGTGCCAAGGCTTAATAGTTGTCTAATACTTGTTGCAATTTCTCGCGTTGTCTCTGTTTCTTTGACTTTCGATGAGGAATAATTTTGCTGACGACCCATGCAACCAGACTGAGTGGATTAATCCCTGCCGTCATGGCACCACCTTTCTGACTTTTTCTTTGTTCTTCTAACCAGTGACTTTGATAGGCCAATTGCATCTCTGTCCTTAATTTCGGTGTCATGATAACCACGCTGATAGGCGGATGTCTTGGTGACAGTTTCTCAGGACTGATAATAGGTAATCTTGACTGCATGGGGTCAATAGACGAACTATCATGCTGTGCAGATTTCTGTGGTTCGTTTCTCAGCCATTCCTCATAATCACTTTTGACAGAATCAGGTATCCCAATCTTCTTGTCATTCTCAGATACTTGGGCATAAACTGAGATTGATGAGAGATAGAGAAGAATGCTGAAAACAAGAAACCTGTGATTCATGACTGTTGTATGAGTCGATATCCAATACCTCTTGCATTAATAATGCTTAGTGTAGGGTCTGCTTCTAATACCCGTTTCATTCGTGACATAAACACATATAAGGAATTCATATTATATATAGTGTCACTGCCCCAAAATTCAATTAAAAGTATATGACTTTCTACCAATTCTCCATTTGCCTCTATTAATAATTGAAGAATGGACGATTCGCGGAATGATAGTTTTCGTTTTATGACACTGCCGTTTGAAGTATGAAATAGTAATTCCTGTTTCTGACTATTCAGTTCAAAGCGCCCAATATGTAGTTCATTCATAAAGATATATTTTTTTTCACTGATGAAGTTGATTTATGGCGCAAAGGTAGTTCTTTGTGGCTAGAATCACAGAAGAATAATCTTACAAATCCTTACATATATTTAAAATAAATCTTTCTTAAACTATTTTTAGTTAGAAAACATTATATGTGAGATAGTCTTCTTATTCTTTATTTTGAAGGCACTATCGCGGGCTGGCTGATGCCCTCCGCGAACTTCAAGACACCTTTGCATACAAGGAATTTGAAAAACTCATTAATCAAGTTTTCACCAAAGGATCTTATTAGTCCTTCTTCGTATCCAAATCCGAAGCTTTCCCTTTGTATTCTGGAGTTCGCTTCTCAAGGAACGAACGGATGCCTTCCAGATAGTCGGAACCCTTATACACCTTGGTTCGATAGGCGTTGATGCGCTCAAAACTCTCAGACGAAAGAACCGTAGCAGCCTTGCTGAGAATGCGGAACTGGCGCTTAATGGCACTGATGGACATCACGCTGTTTCGACGCAGAGGATTCAGGAAGTGTTCTTCCAAAATATTGTCCAAGTCTTCTGGCGATGCTACTCTGTTGATGAGTCCAACGTTCAGAGCATCTTGTGCTGTGATAGGTGTAGCAAGGAAGAACATCTCACGCGCCTTGTTCATGCCAAGCTGATTGATGAAATGCATGATGCCTGAGGCATTATATGGAATACCGATTTTAGCAGGCGTAATGGCGAAGGTGGCATTGTCGGTGCTGACTATCATATCGCACGACAGACACAAGTCGCAAGCTCCACCCCATACCGTACCACTGACACAGGCAATGACAGGGATGGGCGTTTCCTGTACACATCGCAGCAATTGCTCCATCGGAACATCATAAGCCAGTGGGTCTTCACCGTTCTGGGGCAATTCACGAATATCATGACCTGCACTCCATACACCTTTAGCGCACTGAGCTTTGATGACGATGCCCACACACTCATGATCGTATCCATACTGGATGGCGTCACACAACTCCTCACACATAGCTTCGCTGAGACAATTGAAATGACCAGCATTCTGCATCTCCACATAGCAGATGCGTTCCTTGATAACGGTATTTACTAACATACATGCAAAGGTAGTGCTTTTTTCTGAAACAAACAAATAAAAACAAAAAAAGTGATTTTTGTTTTGTATTGTTCTCGCTTATTCGTATCTTTGCATCAGAATACGAACTTAAACAATAAGTATTATGGGACTGATATTATCAATTATCATTGGATGTTTAGCTGGCTTCTGTGCTGGCAAGTTGATGAAGGGCGGAGGCTTTGGCTTCTTGATGAACCTCTTGCTGGGCCTGTTCGGTGGACTGCTGGGCGGCTGGATCTTTGGTATGTTGGGCATTGAGTGGGGCGGTCTCTTAGGACAACTGGGAACAGCCATTATCGGTGCTGTGGTCATTCTCTGGGTGGCCAATATGCTGAAATAATTAGACTACACAAAAACATAAAACGACTATGACTATGAAAAGGCTGATGCTGACAACGGCCTTTCTACTGCTGGCACTGGTAATAAAGGCTCAAACGGTGATTAGCGGTAAGGTGACTGACCTCAATGGTCAGCCTTTGGCACATGTCAGCGTAATGGTAGAAGGTACGGAGGTACAAACAGTAACAAACGAAGATGGGCAGTTCACGCTGAAGATGCACGAACAGGCTCGTCGCCTCCGATTGAGCCACATTGGTTACAAGACGCGTCACATTGCCCTGGAACAAGGGGCAACGGAGCAACTCAGAATCCGCATGCAGAGCAACACCATCGAACTCAGTGAAGTGCTGGTGTCTGTCAACGATCCGCTTTCCATCCTGAAAGCGGCCATGGCGCGTATTGAGAAAAACTATCCTAATGAACCTGAGTTGATGCGCTGTTTCTATCGCGAGACGGCTCGTCGTGGTTCGCGCTTTATCTCTGTAGCCGAGGCTGTTACGGAGATGTACAAGTCGGACTACTATTATGGTCCTGAGCGCGATGCTGTGGCCATTCTGAAGGGCAGACGACTGATGAGTATGAAGGCTCGCGACACGCTGGGTGTGAAGGTGCAGGGTGGCCCTGTGCTCCCCTTGATGGTCGATTTGGCGAAGAACCGCGAGTATGTGCTGAACGAGGAAAACATTGCTCATTACAAACTAAGCATGGAGGTGCCAGTCAAGATAGCAGACCGTGCTCAGTATGTCATTAACATGGAACCTGAGGGCATCCAGTTCTATCCCATTATGAAGGGGCGTGTGTTCGTTGACCAGGAAACACTGACGTTCACCCGTGCTGAGTTGCAATTAGACATGCGCGATTGGCGTGCAGCCTCCGACTATATGTTGGTTCACAAGCCCTTCGGACTTCGTTTCCGCCCTAGGGAACTGACCATGACTATTGTCTATAATACCGACGAACAAGGCATTGCCCACATGAGTTATGTTCGCAACGAGATGCGCTTCAATTGCGACTGGAAACGACGCCTGTTTGCATCCCCCTTTACCACCGTTTGCGAAATGGTGGTGACCGATCGTCAGCAGAAAGGTGATGGTGTGAAGCGACCTCGCGGACGTTCCTCCTTCGGACTGCGCGACCGTTTCTACGATAAGGTGGAATATTTCGACGACCCCGATTTCTGGGCAGACTATAATATAATAGAGCCTACCGAGAGTCTGGAGAATGCTATTGATAAACTAAAGAAAAGAGTAAGAAACAACTGATGACAAAGTGGGTTTTGACTATTGGATTTTGGCTGTTGGCTGTTGGTGCTTATGCTCAGCCCAAGGGTGTCGAGTTAGATACGCTGAAAGTGCAACATATCGACTTCCAAGGTCAGCCCCAACAAGGCATTATCATCTGTAACAAGAAAATCTCGAACGACCTGCGTGAAATCTTTGCTGAGCTCTACAAGGCGAAATATCCCATCGAGCGCATCCGTCCTATCTCTGAGTATGATGACAACGACGAGCGCTCTATGCAGGCCAACAACACCTCATGCTATTGCTATCGCCCTATTGAGGGCAGTAAGAAGTTGTCGAATCATGCCCTGGGCATGGCTATCGACATCAATCCACTTTACAATCCCTGTGTAAAAAGAAGGAAGGATGGCACCCTGCTCATCCAACCTTCTACTGCACGTCCTTATGTCAATCGCAGCAAGTCGTTCAAGTATAAGATTACAAAACAAGACCTCTGCTATCGTCTCTTTATCCAGCATGGTTTCCAGTGGGGTGGGGCATGGCGCTCCCTTAAGGACTATCAGCATTTTGAAAAGTAAGTCTTATCCCCCTTTGCTGATTCCACCAACCACATCATCGTTGTCGATGCTGTGCTCCGTCTTCTTCACGCTGGCCTTCAGAGAACCAAAGCGCCAAGTTAAGGAAAGGGTGAAAGAACGGGCATTGTTCCAAGACTGCTGAAAGTCACGATAGTCGCCGTTGACGGTCTCAGCCTCTGATGTCCAGTATTTGTTGAATGGTGCATTAGCACCGATACGGACTGTCAGCCGGTCATCCTTGAGGAAAGAGCGTTGTAGCGAGAAGTAATAGCCCTGATAAGAGTACTGCATATAGTAAATGCCAGAAGGACTATGACCTATCTTACCGTATGCAGCCATATAAAGCAATAGTTTCCAAGGCAGCTTTTGTGAGAGGTTGGCATAGAAGTTATCGTACCATCCGAAGGTGCGATAGCCAAGGTTCGGATTCTCATTATGTTCGTAGCGCAGATTGTTGTTGAGGACGATGGTTGTTCCGTCGAAGGGCCTCCACTGCACATACTGCTCTACCGAGAACCGACGAGAGCGCAGGATGTTGTCATAGGTTATATAGCGGATGTCGTTTCTGGCAGTCTGTATGGTGCTGATGCCTCTAGAACAGTAGTTATAGGCAGGTGCTATCTGGAGCGTCAACTTTGGCAGGATATAGGAATATATCAGGCTGATGCGCTGGGTGTGCGAACTCACCAGGTTGGCATTGCCGTGCTGAACCACCGTGGGCGATGTGACGATCGCAGGATTCAGATACGAGATGCCTGGACGGTTGATGCTGGTGGTAAACGAGAACTTCAACGACTGTGCATCCGTCAGTTGGTATTTCAGCGAAGCCTGAGGCACCCAGTCGCTCAGGTGCTTGTCGTAAGTGTTGCCCTTTCCGTCAGGGTATCGTCCTTCCATATAACTGTATTCATAGCGCAGCCCAGCCCGTGCCGACCATTTCTTGTGATTGTATATATAGTCTGCATAACCTGCCAACACACGGGTAGTATGTTCAAACTCGTTGTTGGTCAGCATGTTAATGCCGGAATAATCGACGTAGTCGCTTTGCACCTTTAGGTCAAAGAAATTCTGCGTGTTATGGCTGTTGTTATTGCGATAGATATATTTGGCGCCCACTTCCAACTGATGTCCCTTGCCCAGCGGACGGAGCCAGTCAGCCTGGAAGGTGTGTTCCGTAAAACGCTCACGCTCAGTCTGCAGACTACCTGTGTAATCGAAGGGTGCATTCACCATGTCCGTATAAGTGTTCTCCTGATCTGTGTGTTGGCGCGTCAGGGCGAGCATATAAGAGAGTGTGAGTCGCTCGCCCTTTCGACGCGTCTTGTGCTCGTAGTCCAGTCGTCCGTTCCACGAGGAATGACTGTAGCCTGGCATCCAGTAGTGATTGCTATAACTATAGACAGGCAGTCCTGCAGAATTGGTTATTGCTGTCTGTCCGTCACCCTGCACATTCAGCTTGTAGAAATAACCACCAAACGAGGCAGACAGCAGGTTCAGCGAGTCGATGTCGTAACTGGCATTCAGATTGCTATAGTGGATAGCACCTGGATTGGTACCGTCCGAGTGAGCCTGCATGCGGTTGCCAGTGTCCAGATACTTACGGTCCGTATCCGTAATACTTACCGTTGAACGACTCGACATGCCGCCATAGCCATAATCAACAGATGCCAGTAACTTTCCCATCTGTCCTGTCAGCGAGGCATAGAGATTACGTTGATTCTGTGAGGTATAGCTAGCCGACACCACACCCGTCATACCCTGCATCTTCGAGCCATCAACCATCACGATATTCAGGATGGCATCTACGCCCTCTGCATCCTCGCGTGCTCCAGGGTCAGTGATAACCTCTATGCGCTTCACCATCGAGGCCGGCATCGACTTAAACGTCTCCTTGGCGTTCTTCGACAGGCTGGGGTCGTAGTGTCCGTTCTTGTATATTTTGTAACTGCTGTTTCCCTTCACCATGATGTTGTCCTGTCCGTCGACAGTCACCATAGGCACCTTGCGCAACATGTCCATCACGGTCTGCGTCTTCGACTCCTCGTCAGCCTGCACGTCGTAGCCTATGCGGTCAATCTCCTGCTTAATAAGCTGCTTCTGCGCCTTTACCACAATGCCCTCCAGCTCCTTGCTCCATGTGATAGAATCGCTGCTTACGCTAGCCGAATCTGCTTTTGTTTGGGCCGTAGCTATCCCAGCTTTCGCTATCAAAAGAAGCGAAAGGCATGCTATTTTAATATGTTTCATTGCTTTATTTATTCAGTCGTTCCATGCTCATTTCAAACATCTGCTTGACAAAATCATCTTTAGCAGCCTTCTTCATTTTCTCCAACTCTTTGAGGACCATTGCCTTCTCTGCATCGTCCAGACAACCAGCATTCTTGCATAGCTTGTAGATATGGGACACGTGATAATTAGCAGCAGTGCCTGTAGGATTCTTTAGAAACAGGTTCTTGAAAGTATTGAACTCGCTAAGCCATGATTCAGAGCTTTTCGGTCCAAAGGAAAATATTGAGTCATTGTCAAAAACGGAACTGTTGTCAAAGGGAAATCCGCTGCCTAACGAGAAACTATTATCATCAATTTTGAATGTGTTACCATTGATACTAATGGTCCTTGTCTGTCTGATGCTTCTGCGATGCTCCTGCGTGGTGGCGTAAGTCTTAGCGATACGTCCCCTTATTTTGTCACCATCGTCCACCCATTCCAGTGCATAGGCATAGCGATGCTGACGAGCAGAGTCCTTAGGGTCAAGGAACAGGGCATAGGTGTATTTTGAGCCTTTCATCAGTCCGATAGCGACTCCTCCTGTGTTGCTGTTGCCTACTGCCAAAGATGTATAATGTTCCTCACCTCCGCGATTGCCTGTCCTCACGCTGTAAGCCTTGTCCTCATCCTGACGGAAAGCCAGCTCAATAGCGGTTACCAGATTCTTATTCTGCGGATTTGTTATCAGGAAGTCGTAGATGTCGCTCAACCCCTTCAGTTTTCCTGTTTCTGGGTCTTTCTCAATAGTATGTTCTGACCACACTTCCTTTTGTGCTTTACTTTGACGCAAGGCATCGAAAGTCTTCTCAATGTGCTGTTGTGCTGTAGCGGTGAAAGGCAGTAATAGGAACAGCCCCACCATGATGACGTTTTTACTCTTCATATGACAATAATTCTGTTTGTTCGTGAATATATATAATGGTACCATCTTCTTGCATTACGGGTATGTAGCCGTAGGCAGCCAGTTGTGCCTCAATGACTTCCTGCTCAGCCTCTGCCATCAGCGCATACGTCTTGTCAATATCCGTCATTGTAGGTTCCGGCTTGCGCAGTCTGCGCTTCTTGGTCTGAACGGGCTGGCGCTGCACTTTCTGGATAGTCGTTGTATCTGTCTTTTGTTCTATCCGTGAACTGCTTACTGTATCAACCTTTGCGGTCAGTACTGCAGGCGCTGGTTCTGTATCATGTTGTCCCGTCTGTTGCCAAGTTATGGTAACAAACAGAACGGCCACCGCTGCTGCCACGCTCCAGCCAATCCATCGTTTCTTGGCTTTTGGCTGAGGTTTCATCGCTTCTATCTCCTGGAAGAGTTGCTGATAGTCTGCCCACTCCTGAGGAATGTCCTGCCCTCGGAAGTATTCAGCCAGGACGTCTTCTTCTTCCAGCGTCGATGTGCCGTCCATATACTTGTCCAGCAGTTTTGCGATATAATCCTTTGTGTACTTTATCATCATTTATTCCTCCGTTTTATTTCCTCTAACAGTGTGCGTCGTGCTCTTGCCAGCAACGTGCTAACTGATGTTGTTTCGATGCCTAATAGTTGGGCTATCTCTTCGTGGCTTTTGCGTTCCACTTGTCGCATATAGAGTAGGGAGCGCTGGGTAGTTGGCAGTTGCTGTAGTTTCAACGTGAGCCATTCCTCGTTTTCCTTTGCCTCCAGCTCTTCTTGCGGACTGCTGGTTAGACTGACGATAGTGCTCTCCTCAAGCGTTTCGACTGTCCGTCGTCGTTGATGGTTCCTCAGCGTGTGTTTCGCCATCAGCGTGACGATGGCTTCAACAGACTGATAGCGTTCCAGTTCGTCGTGCATCTGCCACAGACGGAGCATCACGTCTTGTGCGATGTCCTCTGCCATATCTTCGCCCGCCCCGTAGTGTAGGCTCACGCTGAGCGCCTTCTCTCGCCACGTGCGGGCTTTCTGTTCAAATGCACTTCTATCCATCTTTTCTTGTTCTACACTTATTAGACACACAAATCCTGTGAAACCAAACTATGTTTAGCAGAGTTTAACACACAGGACTCCAAACCCTCCAATCGTCCACTTGCTGAATCAGTCGTCTAACTGCTTTTTCGCAATGGATTGGATATACTAGCATCTGAACGAACCAGAAACGACGGTGGCGTACATATTTCGAATGATAACGGTAGTTGGGAATCTCGCTCCCGTTAACGTATAGAGGTCCTGAAAGCAAGAATGAATCGCCCTGTATTATTTGTTCATTGGCATGATGCAGTTGTGCAAATCGTTGCATCCCTTCCTGTGTTGAAAGGCTGTCTTCGTTGGGCAGAACACGTGTAGTCAATTCTATTTGCACCCAATTGTCCCAATAGCGAAACTGACTGAATCCAGGCTCGTCAATCAGTGAGTCGGGCAGTTGTTCAAAAAACGAGGGGTATTGTACCTCGTAGTCGTAGTTGGGGTCGTGATAGGTGCGCATGCGACACAAACGGATGGCTTCCTCTAATTTCTCAGGAAACTCCCGATGGTCTTCATTGCCACGCCACACCATATAAGATGTCACGCAAACGGCAAGCAAAATAGCTAATACTGTAAAACGGCGTATCGTCATATCGTTCCTTTTTTGTGCAAAGGTAAGTCATTCGCACAAAATAGAAAGAAATTATTGCCTGACATTTGTCTGACAATTCGCTGACAACGGTCTATCTATCTGATAGTCAGACCGTATGACTTTCCCCTGTCTGACTCGATTTTGAGATCAGAATGTTGTTCGATGATAGGCTTTAGTCGACGGATAAGGGTATATAACGTCTCGTTGGCATCAGGTTTCTTAGGCCAAAGCGCATCGCAAATCTCTGCTTTCGACAGTTGATGCGAGGGTGATTGCCACAGCATTTCCATCAGTTGTTGTTGCATGGGCGTCAGTTTCACCACACAACCCTTCGCATCAACAAAATGTCCATCCTGCAAAGCCAGACCTCCATACAATCCCAATGTCACATTGTGTCGATGTTGATACAGACAGAACAATCCCCACAGCAGTGTCATTGTCCAAAGAACCATAGCTGGGCGCTGGTCGGACAACGACAGGATGGTAGCTGTCGATACCTGCGGACGAGGTCGGAATCCCTTCTTGGTGTCTATTGCCAAGAATGCCCTGCCTCTCAGTGCCTCAAACTTAAGATAGCTGTTAAACACCTGAATGGTGTCTGCACTAATCATGTCCGACTGCTGTTCGTCCAGAGCCTTCGACAATGCCTGATTCATATCTTCAGCCACCAATTGTTCCGTAGCCCTATAACTTGTCAGACTCACCAGGCTCGAAGCCATTATCAGTGCAAACAGCACCACTACTGCATATCGTTGTTTCATCGTATTTGTTTTTAAACTGCACACAAAGTTAATCCAAATTATTCTATTAGCATCGTTCTATTAGCATAATTTAAATCTTTGTTACCAAATTATATTTACCACATCATCATGCGGAGGGATTCTTCTGCTGACTGGCGCATGGACTTGATGGTATTGTTATACTCCTTGTCCTTGGTAGCGTCGAGGAATCGGCCGAGGGTTTCGCGGGCTTTGTCGAACTGGCGCAGTAGCAGATAGCATTTGCCCATCTGATAGGTAAGGGTGTTGACGTCCTTTTCCTCCGCATAGCGCATGCACTCTTGCAATTCTTGCAAGCGGAAGTCGGGCTCTCCCTTCATGCGGAACGATTCTGCCAATTCCTGATGCAGGCGGAACAGAGTCTTGCGGTCAGGCACCATCAACTTCTTGGCCTCGTCCAGATAGCTCAACGCTTCGGCACCTAAGCCTATCTTGTTGGCTGCAATACCTAACATAAAGAGACAATAGCCATGCGTGTCGTTATGTCGGGCAGTGGCTCGGCTCAGGTATTCGTAGGCATCGCCATATTGGGCTGTATTCATATAAATCAATCCTTTGGTATAGAGCACCTTGAAACAGGAATCGCCCAATGCTTCTAAGCCTGCTAGTTCTTTCAATGCTAAGTCATAGTTGCCTACCAGATAATAAGCATCAGCCAACTGACGGTTTACCAAGATGTGGGTGGCATCCTGTTGTTTGTATCGTTCACAAATCTCAATCACCAGCCCTGGGTTCACATGTTCCTTGTCTGCATTGTTCAGCCGATAGGTCAGGTCGGGAATGATATCAGCCATAGGATTGCGCTTCACCACCCGTTTGCCCCAATAGAAGAGTGAGTCCGTCTGTCCTGTTTGACAGAAACAGTCGTAACGCAGACGCATGTCGTCAAGGGTCAGACTGTCCTCACTGATGTTTCTCAGCAAGTCAATGCTTTGCTGATAGTATCCTCGCTCAAACAATTGTTTTGCCTGTATGCGTAAGCTATCTGCTGGGGTTGCAGATAAGATGAGGAAAGAGAATTGAGAAATGAGAAGTGTCGTCAGTATCCGTTTCATTGTTTACCCTCCTTCTTTAATAGTTCTTTCATGCGGTCTATCAGCAGGCTGCCACTGATGTTCTTGGCGATGATGCGTCCTGTGCGATCTACCAGATAGTTATGCGGAATGGTTCGGATGTCGAGGCGCTTCACCTCAGGCCGCATCTTGCCCGTATTGTCGTTAAAAGCCCGCAGGTTTTGTATCTCGTAAGGGTGCTCGTCTTTCGGATGACTGCGCAGGTCCAGTTCCTTCACGGTTTTCCACCATTGCTTGGATTCCTTGTCCATCGACACCAGCACCACCACCAAGTCCTCCGGAAACATCTGTGCCGCCATCTTGATGTTGGGCATCTGTTGCAGGCAAGGCTCACACCACGAGGCCCAGAAATCGACATAGAGATACTGTCCGCGATAATCATTCAGATGGAGCACGTTCATATAATCACCCACCTTCAGAGGTCGCACGATGGAGTCTTCCGTCTCATCGAAGAACCGACGGCTATAGCGTTTCCATAACATGCTGTTGATGGCAAAGCTCTCTGCGGACATGTAGTTCCTGCCCAACACACTGTCGTTGACGAAAGCCTGAATAGGTGGATAGTAGCGGAATCGTTTCAGTACCGAGTGCATCATCTGGTCAACTTCCTTTTCCGTGTAGCCGTGCATGGAAGGATTCAGCCTGTGCGAACCATATACTCTCGCTGCAGCACCCAATACCCCGTAAGGGCTCTTGCCTGTATTGGCATAATGTAGCGAAAGGCGCTCCTTAGCCATCTCCAGCTTATTTCGAATCTTACCCAACGAGTCTGCCTCCTGTTCCGTTATCCCGTAGCGTTGCATTTGTCGGTAAACCTTGCGGTTCAGATCGCTGATGCTGTCCATCTGCTGATAATAGCGCACGTACTCCAAGGTCGATGGCGAACCCTCCACCTTGTCGATATATCGTATGCTAAAACCCTCGTCCTCGTCGCCTACATGTATCTTCATCTCATCACCGTTCTTCACAACGACGGGTACGATGGCGGGACCGCGACGACTGAACATCAAGTTAACGTTATACTCGTAAGGCACCGTTCCATGCAGCGTTCCCTGACGATGCACTGAGTCAATGCTGATGCTATCGTGCAACTGCATTTCCCGTTCTACTTGCGAATACAGATACACCTGCTGTGGCTGGCTGGCTATGGCTGAATCTACCGTCAGCTTGATGGAGAAACGCTCTTGTGCCATTGTGGTAAAGAGTGGCATGCTAAGGAACATAAGCAAAAAGAAGATGTTTTTTCTCATTTCACTAAACGCTTATTCTGTTTGTTCTTTTTGTTGTCGTAATACTTAACAATCTCTTCCGCCTGCAACATCATGTCAACAAGCTGCTGGGTGGGCTTGGGCTCTTGACGTGCACGATCCAGGAATTGACGATAATATCCTTCGGCCTGTTCCTCATCTTTGATAAGATAGGCCAGTGTATTGGCTATATTGTAATAGGTGGCTAGGGAGGCTGGATAATAAGAAAGATGTTGTTTCCACGCCTCAACGGCCTCTGGATATTTCTTGGTCAGATAGTAACCCTCGCCCTGCGAAAGGGTAATGGCACGCATCACAGTAGTGTCAGGTTTCATGAGTTCAATGGCCAATGCCAGGTAATTCAGCCCCTCATCGTAGCGTTTGGTATCAACACAAACTACACCGAGTCGATAGGCTGCTCCATAATGTTGCATCTTGCTAAGCCACAGGGCAGGTTTCAAGCATTGATATGCACGCTCCAAAGAGTCAGTCTTGGTATAGCACATACCTGCTGAATAGAGAGTGTTAAACGTAGAATCGCCCTGCTCTAACAGTCGTTCGTATATCTTCGTGGCTTTTGGGAATTGGCGATCAATAAAATAAGCATCGGCCAAGGCACGATTAACCTCGATATTGGCAGTATCAACTTTACAATACTGTTCGGCACACGCAATGCCGTTCTGTGGCTGTTCTGTTTGAGTAAAGGCAAGTGTGAGCCCTGCCACCATCTCGCCATCCATCGGATAACGGTTCACCAACTGACTTGCCCAATAGATGAACGACCCTGTATCGTCCTGTTTCTTATAGCTATAGGCTAACTGTCGGAAAGACTCGTGGGAGAGACTGTCTTCAGGAGTGTTCTTCAACAACTCGGAACACTGGAAATAGTTACTTCGTTTGTAATAGCAGTCTGCGAGCTTGGCCGAGATATAATAAGGCACCGTTGCACTTTTTACAGCTCCTGCTATCAAGCGGTCTATTATCTTATCAGCTTCTTCCTGAGGCAGCTTGTCAAGGTCTTCTATTGGAAGTTTCAAGGTATCTTTAGCCTGCTTACCCGCAACGGCCTTCCCCAATTCGTATGCCCGTTGATAATACTTCAATGCCTCGAAAGTATTGTATTGCTGCATACAACTGTCGCCCTTCTGCAAACAAACGGAAAGGGAGTCAGAATCCTCGCCCTTGACGGGGAGTACCGTCAGCAGGGCGAGGGAGAACAATGTTAGGAATTTGTTCATTATTAATAGAGAGTGTGTTACTTTTCAACAGCCTTTTCCGTACTGCCGCCTTGCAGCTTGAAGGTGATGGGTACGGTGTATTTCACGCGGACAGCCTCGCCATTCTGCATACCTGGTTCCCACTTAGGCATGGAGCCAATAACACGCAGCGCCTCTGCATCCAACAAAGGGTCAATGCTCTTCCGGATGACAGCCTCGGTGATGCTGCCGTCCTTTTCAACCACGAAACTGGCAATCACACGCCCCTGGACGTTCTTTTCGTATGCTTCCTTCGGATATTTCACGTTCGAAGAAAGAAATTGCATCAGGGCACTGGGACCGCCAGGGAACTGAGGCATCTGCTCCACCACGTCGAAGGCTTCTTTCTCTGCTTTTTTAACCTTCATGGCGTTGGGCATTTCAACAGGCTTCACTTCCTTCTGAGCGTCAGGAGCCTGCTCCACCACCACAATCTCATTGATTGGTCCCATTTTGACGGTTGCATTCTTTTTGCCTTTCTTGATGATCTTCTTCTGGGGCTGTTGATACACCACGTCGGTAACGGTCTCGGCGTTGAGGGCTAAGGCAATGCCTACGATGGGCAGAAGGGCGAGCAACTTCAGCAGATGACTGCCCTGCGATTTCTTATGTAACATCATATGGATTCTGTTTTTGAGGGTACTGTGAGTGATACCGTTGGCAATGGAGTACCCGCCAATGCTTGCGGCTTTCGTGATTAACAGGTATTGGTATTGACGCGCATTGATGCCTTGAGAGAGCACTGCACCGTCGGCCTCATACTCGTGGATGGCACGCAAGTCTTGGCGCAGCATCCACATGGCAGGATTGAACCATTGCAGGGCAGTGAGCGTATCAACAAGGAGCACGTCCCACGAATGACGCAGGCGGATGTGTCCCCGTTCATGAGCGAGAATAGCGGCATCTTGTTGCTCGTAGTCACTACGATTCATCACTATGTAGTGCATCCAACTGAAGGGCGCCAGCGCTGCGTTACCGGTCACGCAGAGGGTGATTCCATCTTCCAACAGATGCTTCTCGCTTCGATTAATCAGCATGACGACTTTCCATACCGATGCTACGATGTAGCTCAGCACAGCCAATACACCTATTATATAAAGGATGACGGCAGCCTGTTGCCACAAAGGCACGGTCGACTCTACCGTAGCCAGTTCAGCCTGAATATCGCCCACCGATACGCTTGGCACGGCGTTCAGTGTTACCGTTTTGTGCATCGTGATGACGCACAGAGGCAGGATGAACGATGCCACGGCAGTTGCCAGCAATACGATGCGGTTCACACGATGAAACGTCTCTTTGCTGAGCAACAGACGGTAGAACATGTAGAACACCACGATGAGCCCCGCCACCTTCAGGTCGTATATCAGAAAATCAAGCATTTTCGATTTCTTTAATCAACTCTTTCAGTTCTTCCACGCTGATCTTCTCCTCTTTGACAAAGGATGAGACGGCACTTAGATACGAGTCGTTGAAGTAGTTCTTGATGACACCCGCAATGCTGGAGCGCCCATACTCCTTCTCCGTCACAATAGGGAAGTACTGATACGTGTTGCCATACTGCTTATGGTCAAGATAACCATTCTTCTCCAGGATGCGAACCATCGTGGACAGCGTATTGAAGTGGGGGCGAGGCTCAGCGTAATGCTCCAACAGCTCACGTACGAACATCGGCCCATGTTGCCAATACAAGTCCATGATTTCCTTTTCTTTATTTGTCAGCCTTTTCATTGTCTCTTTGTTTTAAGTCGTTACAGTCAATTTCGCGTCTTTATCAAATACCTGCTGCAAAGTAACTAAAAATTTTAGTTCATCGCAACTAAAACATTTAGTTATTAAAGAAAATTAAGTAGTTTGCTCTTGAATTAACTTACGTTTACAAGTATTCCGCATTCAGTGTGTACTTGTGGGGTACTTGTGGGGTGCTCAGAGAATAATAATTAGAAAAAGGCACAAATAATTGGAAGTTACAAATAAAGTTAGTATCTTTGCAGTGGAAAATAGACTGTTATGAAGAAAGAAAATGACGTTATGATAGCAGCAGAACCCGCAGCAGCCTTATTGAGTGAGGATGTTAGAAAAAGCGGATTGCTTGGTCAGGTAATGAAATTGAGTCAGCCAGACAAGGTTGCTCTAATGGCGTATCTGAGCAAGGATATGCATACGGAAGAGACTTTCAAGACTGATGAGTTTGGAAGAATCAAACTGACCAAGGAAATGAGAGAGGCTGTTGTGAAAGCAGAACGTGATTTTGAGGATGGTAAATGCCTGACAGAGGCTGATTTTAAGGAGAGATTTGCTAAATGGCTTTAGAAATCAGCTATAGTCCTCTGTTCTTTGAGAATTTGGAGGCAATTCTTAAGTTTTTTGATGAGCGTAATGGTAGTGATAACTTCAGTAAAAAGTTGCTGAAGATGATTCATAAGCAGATAAAACTCGCAGCTTCTATGCCCGAAATAGGAAGACTTACTAATTTTCCTGGGGTAAGGATTTTGTTTGTGGAACGTTTTGGAATAGAATATCAGATTAGAGACAAATCTATTCTTCCTGACTTCGGCGGTTTTAACATTTCCAAGGGGTTGACCCACTTGAAACCCTTATAAACAGGGATTTTTACTTGGTGACTTGGGTGACTCAGAATTTTTGCTTACCTTTGCGGCATGTTCCCACGC
>Ga0256407_10002318_pt1 | contig 36794 bp, 36 predicted proteins | sample RumenRJG_04DNA_FD_193489 | JGI IMG/M metagenome (GOLD analysis project Ga0256407, IMG submission 193489) | Bovine rumen microbial communities from Lethbridge, Alberta, Canada - RJG_04 | ecosystem: Host-associated > Mammals > Digestive system > Stomach > Rumen | place: Canada: Alberta...
AAGAAATAGTATTAATTGTCAGGAAGATGCGTTAAAAACGGCTTTTGTACGTAGTTAAATAAGAGACAAAGGACTTCTTTCAGTTCCTGCCTCCGCAACCAAAATAAGCCGTAAAGAGTTGATTTTCAACCACTTGCGGCTTTGTTAAATTTAAATCAACGGACAAAAGAAATGTTTAATAACGGTCTTTCTGCGAAAGAACGTAAAAAAAATGTTTCCAAAAAACTCTAAAAATTGTTATTCTAACGTGGATTTTATCCCTTGCAGACGCCATGACGGCGAGGACGGCAAGGATTCCTACCTGTTTTATTATGTGAGAAATCCGGAGTCTGGCAAGCTTGTCAGATTCAAGATCATGCTCAACCGATACTTGAAAGGTGCTGAGCGTGACTTCATGGCTGCCCAAATCTCAGCCAATGTCTATAACAACTTCATGAAGGGCATCAATCCCTTCACTGCTCCGTCTGTAGGACGCACGGCCACGCCTCTGATGACTGTCATAGGCAGGTACAAGACCTATATCAAGAAACTGGAGCAGAAGGGTGCCATGTCCGAAAAGACCCGGATAGACTATTATTCACGCCTGAACATCTTCGAGGAATGGCTGGAAGACCGACACTATAATAATAAAAAGGTATATGAGCTGGATTCGGCACTTGCCACTGACTTCCTGGACTACATTCTTCTCGACCGAGAGACTTCCACCCTGACCAGAAACAACTACCGTACATGGATGTCCGCTTTCTGCACCTGGCTGGTGGAAAAGCAGTACCTCTCCGACAATCCGATATCGAAGATCCCTATTCTTCCTGTGAAGGAAAAGTTCAGGGAGCCATTGTCGGTACCAGACGTGAAGCGTATGTCCGCACACCTCAGGCAAACTGATAAGCGTTTCCTGCTGGCATGCTATTTCGAGTATTACACGATGATCAGGCCCATCGAGCTCGTGAAGATACGAGTGAGAGATATCCAGCTGCAGGATCAGACGGTATTCGTTCCGTCGATGGTAAGTAAGAACCGAAAGAACGGACGTGTCCCACTTCACGATAAGATTGTGAAGCTGATGCTGGAACTCGAAGTGTTCAGTCATTCCGGGAAATCGTACCTGTTCGGAAAACAATTCATACCATCAGAGGAACGTGCCAGGAGCGATATCTTCAGGAACCGCTTTGCCAAGCTCCGCGAGGAATTGGGATTCCCACCTTATTATATGTTCTATAGCCTGAAGGATACCGGCATCATCGACCATGGCGAGAAACTGGGCGTAATATCAGCGAGGGACCAGGCACGCCATTCCAGCGTGGAGGTCACGAACCTCTATATGAAGCGACGGTCTGGCTATGTCAACGAGGCAGCCAAGCACTTTGACGGCGACCTATGACACTATTTCATAGAAGTAGCCTGTCATCAGTTTGTCAAGGTTCCCTTGCTTGATGCTGGCCTCGATCTTCTCACATGCATATCTCTTTCCACCGATAATGAAGATATTGTCGGCATCCGGGATGTTGTCAGACAGGAACTTGAAGATGTGCTTCACATTGTGGGAGCATCTGAAGTTTATCTTGTGCAGCTGCCCGAGATAGAAATCATAACCTGTCAGGTCATTCAGGCTGAAACTCCATTTGCTGCGGTTGTTAGACAACTGCTTTTTGAAATTGTAGTCTGTGAATGCCAGATGAATCAGGTATGTAAAAGACTTGCCGCCGTAATGCTCAGACACCGCAGTTACATACTCTTCCTTTCCATCGAGGAACGCTACACTCATGATATCTGACTTTTCCTCGTTGCTGACGATTGACTCAGAGCCTTCCACCAGGCTCTGGAGTGTCGGGCCATTCTCCTGGCTTTCATCCCCTGAAGGGTTGTACCCGAAGTTAATACTTTGACCGTATGGGTTTGATACGGAAGGAAGGTTAAGATCCAGATTGAATTTATACGGACTAACCAGCATGTCATGCGTTGCATAGATTGTACATTCCACCTCTTCCTCGATGTATGCAGGTGAGATCTTCAGTTTTACACTGTCGGCACCCTCGAATCGCTTCAACGGATTGAACGGAGCTACGCGTTTCAGTTCATAGTCATTCTCACCCTTTTCCCATCCTACATATAGCTCTCCGTTCAGGTTGTATATCTTATGCATCCTGACGGCATCAGACTCGTTGCGGAAGGCATTGTTCATAACACCGGCATCAGAGTATTCAGATGTATATTTTGCCTGCTCGAGGATTTCTTCATCGACAGTCTCTGAGGTGGAATTCTCCATCTCGAACTCTACATTACGGTTCATGATGCCTTCTGCATCGTCATCCTTCGAGTATTCTGCCTGGAATTCATTCAGAGGCGTGATCGTGGTGACAGGATTTTGTGCGAAGCTGTCAAGAGGAACCAGGCGCAGCGCCTTGTTTCCGCTTCGGACCAAGGTACAGCCGAAGAAATTCTGGAACTGCTTGAAGAATTCTTTGACTGTCCAGTGCGGTATCTTCTTTCCGAGGTTACCGTGTGTTGCCGATACTATAAATATACTATTGCATGCAGCAGGAAGAATAGACAAATCCAATGTATATCCCATCTTTGATGCAATAAGCCTTGCAATGTCCAGTAGTCGTGGACATTCGCTGACGTAAGTACAGGAACGTGAAATCAGGAAATCAGCATCAGCGATGTTGACAACGATATCATTGGTATTGTCTAGAACTGGGAAGCCGTATCCTGTGTGGGTACCGCCCATAATGTTGTCTACAGGTGCATCTGATGTAGGGCCGTAATCAAGCGTGCTGGTAAGGTTCAGTTGCCAACCCTCTTTCTCTGTAATCAGGTTGTCAATGTACGTCCCCTCCTGCTCGCTTGACATCTTCAGGGCTGAAACGCCACAGGCAAGTTGAACCTTGACAACCGACTCTGTGGACTGTACGATACGTGCAGTTCCTTCCATCAGCAGAGAGTTCGAGCAATACAGCCTGCAGGCGTATTCTCGGTATTCTCTCTTTTTCTCCAGCTTCTGTATGCTTCCGAAAAACTTCCGGTTCTGAAGGATGGAGAGCGGGATGGAAACATCAAGGGTGTAAGAATCCGAAAGCGTGAAGTACGGATTCTCCCTTGTTATCTTGATCTCCTGAGTACTATCAGTGATGACCTCTTGGTTATCCAGGAATAATTTGACTGCCATATTTACTTGTTCTTTAGCATCCTATCCAATAATTCTTCTTGTGCCTTCAGACCGTCAGTACCCGTCAGAACTACCCTTGCATCGATGGGGATATTCAGCCTTGCAATCAGCCGGTCTGTAGCCTCGCGGTGAGCATCGACGGCATCACGTAACTCTTCATTGTCAGTTTGGACATTGACAATCGGAGTAACGATCTGGCTGCTGCCACCAGCGCCCATGGAGCGCGACACGTCCTCTGCAGTCAGCGAACCGACGGTGTTGTTACGCTGTGCCTGATCGAGGAAGTTCAGGAACGGCAGCACATTCGGATTGTTGACGGCCTGATGGTTGGCGACGAACTCGCCTTCATGGACCACTCCAGCCTCCTTCTGATATCGCTTGCCTCCGGTGAAACCGCCACCATAGTAACCCATTTCCTCCGTCTGATGCTGTTTTTTAATCGTGGCAATCTGGAGCATGCCGGCAGCCACTGCAGCAGCTGCTGCGATAGGTGCCAGGATATAACCGATGAGCGGTACCTGTGCAGCAGACGAATAGGCATTGATGGCACTCATTGCCGTACTGGCCAGTGCCTGAGCAATCTCTATCTTCATGGCCCGTTTGTTGGCCTTTGACTTGATGGCGGCAATCTCCTTCTGCTTCTTCTCTTCGAGTTTCTTGCGTTTTCTCTCATTGTTGCCTGCTGCCTCAATCTGTTTGTCGTAGTTCTTTTCCACGACGGCAACCTCATAGTCTGAGCATGCCTTGGCATAGTTGCTGATTCCACCCAGAACGGCAGAAACCGACTGGTACATTACCTGGTACTTCTGCTGAACCTGCTCTATGAACTCGGAGAGGTTCTGAGCCTTGGCAGCAAGATACTCAGCATGAGTAAGCTTATCCTGCTCATAGAGTTGCTTCAGCTGCTCGTTCGTGTTCATGTAATTTTTAAGATCTCCCGTCCATGGGTTTTCTTTATTCGCATCACCGGCCTTTTCGCGTGCTACGGCCAGACCATTGTTCACATTCTCAGTGAACTGGTCCTTAGTCACCTGTGCGGGGTTCTTGGCATACTTAGCCTCGATGGCCAGTTTTGCCTTTTGGTAATCCTCTTCTGACAGCAGCTTTTTGTCGTAGATATCCTTCAGGGCTTTCAGCTCTATGTCACGCTGCATGTCATTGGCCTGATGCAGATAGTCGGTACGTATCTTCAGCAGCCGGTCTTCCAGATCGCGCCGCGTCTCTTCAAGATGCTGTGCGTTGCGATCCTCTAGTTCCCACTCCAATTGCATCTCTTCCAGAGAGCCTTTTACAGCCTGGTCTTTCTTCCACTGCAAGAAAGCCATCTCTTCCTGGAATAACATTTCATTCAAAGCCTGCTCGTTGTGGTAGGCAGCACTATTCTCATCGTAGAAGCTGGCTTCCAGCATGGCCATCTTCTGGCTATGCTCACGCTCTTTCTCCTTCAGGGTTAGCTTCCTAGCCTCTTCATCTCCATGGGCAAGCAGCATTTTCTCCTGGGCATCGAGGCGCAGGTATTCGGTACTGCCCTGCTCAAAGAGCGCCTTACGCTCCTTGATGCCCTCCAGCTGGATCTGTTTACGCTTCACGATGTAGTCGCGATAGTTCGTCAGACCGAGGCTATAGCTGACGGCTTCCTCTGCCAGACGGTTGTCCATCTCTGCTTTCAGTTGCTTGCTCTGCTCATGTAAGGCCTTACGTTCCTCATTCTCTTTCTTCTTACGATCTGCCTCTGCCTTGCGCTGTTCCCTTTCCTGCTTCTTAATGTCGGCATCAGACACGTAAGACTGCTTTTTCTGAGGTTTCACGACAATCTCCGGCAGTGTCTGCTCGACGGGTTTGTCCGCTGCAGCCTTGCCGACAGATGCACCGATGGCTGCACCTTCAGCCACAGCATTCTCACCGGAACCGGCAGGAGGTGGAGCAGAGAATGTTTCCTTCACTGTACGCTTCACGTTGTTGAACTGAGCGACAGCGGCATCAGCGATGGCCTTGAAGCCTTGTTTGAAGCCGTCTTTTATTTTTCCCCAGTCCAAAGTGAAGATTCCTTCAATCACCGTAGCAACGGCACCCAGTTGGTCTATCAGGTATTTCACGGCGATAGTGATGGTGGTGAAGCCTGTGGTGAATGCCGTCACCAGCAGCTGTATGATCTTCCGCAAGAATGAGAATTTGTCATACAGTGAGACAGCCCATTTAACGAGGTTAATCAACCAACCTGCAACCTGTGCCAGGATACCAGCCAGTCTTGCACCAGCCTGCCTGAGCATTGAGGTTGCTTCGCTGGCACCGCTGATGCGGTCACGATACTTGATGAAGAGAGCCACTGCAGCGGTCAAGGCTGCTATCACCAGACCGATGGGATTCATCTTCGTTACGAAGTTGAAAGCGGCGGTTGCTGCCTTGGCTATGTTCGTTGCTATGGTATGTGCCTTGGTTGCTATCGTAGCGGCATTGACATAAGCGGTATAGGCTGCAATTGCCAGACCACCGGCAATGATGGCACCCTTGTTTTCCATGATAAAGCTCGTTGTTGTCGACAGTGCCTTCACGAAGAGGGAGAATCCTGTGCAGGTGTATTTGACAACCGGCAGCAGCTGTTCACCCAGCTGTATTGTCATCTCATGGAACTTTTTCTTGCATTTGTCCAGATTGGCCTGCACGGTGTTGTTCATCACCCCGAACTCCTTTATGACGCTGTTACCTTGCTTGTAAGCCTCTGTAGCCAGTCTCTGGCGTTCGCGTACATCGTCAATCTTATCTGCCATGGTGGAGAGCACACCGACGGCACGGGCACCGTCCAGTCCCATGTCATCGAGCATCTTCATCATCGTCTGCGGATCCTGACTGCGCAGACTGTCGGCCAGATTGAGGATAGCCTGGTTAGCATCCTCATTCAGAAGCTTTGTGAAATCCTCGACGCTCTGACCGGCAATACGGGCGAATTTCTCCGTATCGGTCTGCATCTTGGTAAGCATATTGCCGAAAGCGGTGGCTGCCATCTCATCACGCAGCAGGTTCTCATCCATCACGGCACCGTAACCCATTATCTGTGCCTGTGTCAGACCCAGCTGCTTGCCGAAGCCTGCCACGCGTGCCGTATAGTCAACGAGGAACCCAGCCTTTGCACTGGAGTTCTGAGCCAGTTCGTTGACTGCGGAACCGGTCGCCAGCATGGCGCCACGCAGTCCCATCCTCTCATCCTCGCCGAAGGCCATAGCCAGTTTACCTATCTGGTCAACGGCACCATCGCCAAGGTCATCACCGAGGGCAACCTTGATTTTGTCGGCAGCATCGACGAATTCGAGAATGCTGTCCTTTGCCTGGATGCCTAGTCTTCCAGCACTACCTGCCAGTTGGTTCAGTTCCTCCCGGCTCGTGCGGGTGTTCATTTTCTTCAGGTCATCATTGAGTTCCTTCACACCTTCGTCAGCCAGACCTGTGTATTTCCTGACGTTCGCCATCTCTTCCTCCATGGTGGCGTAGTCCTGTACGGCCTTGCGCATGGTCATCGTCAGACCAGTGACAGCACCGAGTATCTGTGTGATGGCACCCCAGTTCGTATTCAGGGAGGTTATAAACTTCCCGAATACTGACTGCTGAGCACCTGCTTCTTGCTTAGTCCTCTCCAGCTCAGTGCGCAATTTCCTGACTTTCTTCTCTGCCTCCTTGTAACCGTCGGAGTTGCGATCCATATCCTTCATCTGTTCGCTGACGGCCTTGATGGAATATTCAAGATCTCGCATGCTGGCACCGCTGATATTGTCGAGCGTCCTCTTGATGAGGGTCGCTTCGTCGGCCACGACCTTCTCTTCCTTTCCGGCCTCCTTCAGTTCCTTGTTATAGCGGTCAATGAGTGTGTTGGACTTCCTTTGTTCCTCCTTCACCTTTTCCAATTGGGCAGTGAAACTGCGGATGTATTCAGTCGAACGCTCATAGGCCTTGCTACCCTGCTCGGCAACCTTCAGGTGCTCACGTGCAACCTCCAGAGCTTTTTCCAGCTGCTGGACGGATGCAGTACCGACGTTCTCTGACGTCTCACGCAGGAAACGCATCTCAGCACCCAGTTGCTGTGCGCTCTTGCCGGTACCGGTAATGCCTGCCTTCACTTCATCGAAGGCCCGCATGGTGGCGATGCTCTGCAGTTCCTGCTTCACCTCCTGCAGGCGACGCACGAAATCGCCCATCTCCCCGGCACCCTGAGGCTTCGCGTCAATCATCTTCTGCAGGGACTTCTGGGCATCACGGATATCCTTAGCAGAAGCATTGCCGAGATTATCGAGGGTCTGAATAGTCTTCATCACCTCGTTTTCATACACCTTCAGCTCTGCCTTAGCGGCATTGATCTGCTTGCTAACGGACTTGTAGTAGCCTGAGTCCTTCTTTTTGTCGATGGTATCGCGAAGCGCCACGAGATCCTGAACCCGTTTCTTCAGGTCTTCCATCTTGTTCTGCGCATCCTCTGTATTCAGACGGATGACGCTGCTGTATATCTGGTCTTTTGCCATAACGAAAAAGTGGTAACGTTACATTTTTATGCAAAGTTACCACTCATCGCTATATCTTAAAAATACCCTATATGGCTGGTTTGCCCCGATGGATTTCCTTAAATCTCATCCGGCTTTCCTCCCTACGCTGCTGCTCTTTTCTGAACATATCACAGAACTCTTCATTGGAAGCCTCTTTTCTAAAGATGCTCCCGATGCCTGAGCCGGTAAGATAAGCCGTTCCACCTATGCCAAGCAAAGCGTAAAGACCTGCCAAAATACCCATAGTTGTATATCTTTGCTGCAAATATACATATAATTTCTCAAACTACCAAATATTTCAGCATATATTTAATATTAATAAGGTATAAATAATAAAGCCCGGGCTATTTCTCGGGCTTTACATAGGTGTTATATACGATGTGGGAGTTCTTATTGAAGTTGACATGTTTCACTTTGTAGCCTTTGATTCCCCATCGGAACCACAGGAACTTGTGCTTGTACTCATGGTGGATGGCTGTGACCAGAGAGTCTCTAATATTATAATAGAAGGTGGAGTCACAGGGTCTGAATTCAAGATGGCTCCAGTTGTCCTCATAACTAAAGACTTTAGTACTGTCATTGAAATCTGCCTTGACAGTGTCTTTTGTCTCGGTCACAGTAGTCTGGAAGGCATCCAACTGTTTCAGTTTCAGGCCAAGATCCTTTATCAGCTGCTCATCGATGATGTGCTGCTTGCGCAATGCGCTCAGCTCCGCTGTGATGACAGATGAAGTGACCACCTCTACCGTGTCGTGGGTAGAGAGAATTACCGTGTCCCGTTCCAGGGGAACGAACGTCTGTGCATGTGCCAGTTGGTACTTCAGGTCGCTGATTTCCTTCTCGTACTTCTTTCTGTTGGCATAGTTCCCTAACTTTGCCATTAACACGATGGCGGCAGCTATTGCAATATACAAAACTATCTTTTTCATACCTTAATAATCTTGTCTTTGTTAACCTTATATCTTTCATAGCCAATGAAGAGATTGGCTTCTGCCACACGACGCTTTATGAGTCCCTGAAGTGGACGCCCATCGGAGTATATCCATTTGACCAACTGGTCTGTAATCTCTTCGTTTTTAGCATTTCCGATAATACGTTTGTACATTGTGGAACCCTTGAATTTCCCCTCCCCTAAATTAAAGATCCAGGAAACGAGTGCGTCAAACTGTTCCTGCCGAAAGTTTATCTTCAAGCCGTTAAGTAGCCGCTCGATTGGAGCGATATCCTCTATCAGCATGTCTTCGGCCTGCTGGACAGTGATATGCTGTCCCAGCTTCACCCCCTTAGTATGACCCCATCCGATGGTGGGTTTTTTAGCCGGACAGAGGTAGGCTTCCAGCCTGAGGCCTTCAGCCTCCTTGATCAGGTTCTTTCCCTGGTTACTGGTTTTCATAAGCGTCATCGTGTTCCTCCTTTCTGACTCTAGCTTGTAATTCGTCGAAACGATTCTCCATCCTTCTGCTGATGGAATTGATCTTGTTGACCGCATAGATACCGATACCGAACAGTCCGAGTGCTGCAGACAGTGCCTCGCCGATGTATGTCAGCGGACCGGGACCGATATCTTCAGTCATGAAAAACGACACGAAGGCCATGACGATCGATGATATGATCAGAGCGACGGCAGACGTGTAGTGAATCCAGTCTTTTGTATTTTCTTTCATATCTTTGATATTTGTTTCTGCAAAAGTAGAAAGAAACATACGGGCATAAAAATACACTGCCACGTCGCTGATGGGCGGCATGGCAGTGCATAGAGAGACGTAGAGACTACTCAATTCCGAGCCAGTTCTTGGCCAGTGCCTTGGCTGATTCGCAGAAATCGTTGTATTCCTGCCATTCCTCATCATACTCTTCCGGATTGTTGCCGTGATGGCGGTGGATGGCCATCTCATCGCTCTCGCTGTACTTCGAGCGGATGATGGCGTTTGTTACCTCCGGATAAGAAGTGGGGTCGGTGCACGGCATGACGGTACCGCCGTCCTTTTCCGTGCCGGTGTACTTGTATCCGAGAGTAGGCTGATCTGCCCCCTCTGGCAGGAAATCCGGAACTCGCTCCTCTTCGAGGTAGCCAATGATGTTGTTTGCGTCGAACTTTCCGAAAGTACGGCGTTCAGTGTAGGTAAATGAATACTTTTCCATAACTATGTGAATTTGGTGTAAGTTTTGCCGTCCTTGCCCTGGAACTGCTGGATAACAGTAGGACATGGCAGGTCGGCAGGCGAGAAGTCGTTCAGTGCCTGGTCAATCATGATCTTGCTGCCAGTGAAAGTGTAAAACTCTGCATCGACGTCCGTCGGGTTCCCGTCCTTGTCTTTCTTTTTCTCGAACAGGTACTTTTCCTCTTCACCCATCACGAAGGTCTTGACGATCTTCTTGAACTTGAATGCCAGAACCTTGCCAGGGACGGTTTTCGTAACTTCCTGATTGATGCCGTCGGAGTCCGGGATGTTCACCGTAACGGTGTGCTTCTCGATTTTTGACTCCTGAATGACGTAGTCAATTAACAGAATTTTACATCCCCCCCCCCCCCGATTCACACTTATTCACAATTGACGTGAAGTGAATTTTCTGTTCGGGAGCCATTCCGGGGAATGGAGGTTTGATTCTCCTCTTGTTGATGATTTTTCCTAATGACTTTTCCATACCTAAAGATTTTAGTAAGTTTATGCAATCTGCATGTTTGATGAATCCAAGTTGGCTCGAAACCTTGATACGGATCTGCTCCTCCTCTATTCCTTTCTTCTGCAACCGCTTGATTCGCCTTGCGAGATTCTGCTTGTTGCGCTTCGCCGCTCCAACGTGGTCATGGTAGAAGGTATATCCGCAGATGCGGATGCCCATCCATGTAGGCCTCACGTTGTAGTCGGTATTCAGGACGAAGAGGTAGTCCCGTGTCAGATGCATAATCATCAAGTCCCTGACGATTCTGAGGAAGGTCTTGTCTTCATGCATAACCAGTATGTTATCCACGAACCGGAAGTAGTGCTGCAGCCCTTCACGGGCGAACCTCTGGAACCGCTCTGCCAGGAACTGGCTCCCTCTCCCAATCAATTCCTCTTCCTCTGGCGTCTTCGCAGTCAGGATTTTCTCGCTGATGTAGTGGCAGGTCCAGTAAGCCATGCGCTCCGGATCATCGGCGATATCGAAGAAACGCTCCGCCTTACGGTCGAAGTCTGCCAGGTCAAGCATGCCGAAGAGCTGTGCAATCTTGATGCCGAGAGGAGCCCCTTGTAGGTAACTGTCTATAACCTTATATATAAAGTTACGCAGCTTGCCTTTCTTGAACTTGTTTGCAATCTTCTGTTTGAGGATGGAATGATCCATCATCGGGAAATAATGATGGATGTCAAGGGTGATGTTGTAACCGACATCCAACTGTGGATATCGGTACAGTTCATTCCTGATGAAGCGGAAAAAGGCATGTGTTCCCAGTCCTGGCCTTACTGCCGGTGCTCTCCAGGAGATGTAGTCATACACCGCCTGTTCGTATGGCAGGATGGCAGCGGCCTCCGTATGGTGGTCGCGGACGGGAGCCTTAGCCAGCTTCCTGTGCTTTTTGTCGAAGATATGAGCCTCCTTATAGCCTTGCGGCTCAAAGGTCTCATTGATGATGTCGGCGAGTACCAGACGGACATTCTCATCAAGATCTGCTTCGTACCTACGGATATCGGCCCGCTTATGCTTGCCGTTCGCATAGTTGTCGAAAGCATCCCTTGCGTTTTGCTCCGTCTCATTCTCCCGACTGTCCTTGATTCTACGCATTGTCGGGGTCTTGAGTGATTATTGAATGTGGGGTCTGGTGGACGTCTGTTAGATCGTCCGGACGGGTATGGCGCTCGGCATGATCCTACGAGCCTCGCCGTCATCTTATCTATGTTCTCCCATTAGGGAAGGCTCACCCTCTTGGTGAAAAGATCTATTGAGGGCCACGCCGTAGTTCGCATTGGCATTCGAGGGCGCATTGTTGCCATTGAGGTACACCGAGCCGGCATTGTCGCCATTGTTCGCATTGCCGAGACGATAAGCACCGCGAAGACCGCGCGTGAGGGTTCTACCTGCTTCAAAAAGCGCTGCAAAGGTACACTTTTTCTACTGTAATCCAACAAGTCAAAGAGCGAATTTTATATTTTTTAATTTTTAAAAAAATCGCTCCGCTCCTTGACGGAGCGGAGGGGCGCTACCGCGCCCTGTGTCCTTTGTTTCCTCAGAACACCCGTTTCCTACGATGCCAGCGAAGGCTCCGTGCTGAATGCTTCCTTGAATTCACAGAGGGCCACGCCGTAGTACGCAGAGGCACCCGAGGGCGCATAGTAGCCATTGAGGCACACCGAGCCGGCACGGTCGCCACTGCCCGCAGCGCCGAGACGAGAAGCACCGCGAAGACCGCTTGTAGCGGCAGGATTGTAATAGCTGTCGCCATAGCCTGTCGTGGCTGTTGTTCCAACTTCAAGCGGAAAATTACAGAGATTGCCAAGATTGAGTTTTTTGATTCCAATCCAGCCTTTCTCATCTTTTGGAGGTGTGGTACCAACGAACACTTTTCCGTTCACAGTCGATACATCGAAGGTGTGACCATCGATGTTGTTGTCGATGTATACACTTTGCGACTTGTCGCTGTTACACTGCAGAAGGGTATCCTCCTCGATGCATCCGAGATACTTGTAATCGTTCTTCAGGCCAATGAATGAAGGTATGCCGGTGATGGCTCTCGTGGTTCCTTTGTCATCGATGTTGACAGAGAATGTGCCTGTCATGTCACCATTGTCGACACCTGCAGACAGAGGGATGAATGGGTAGTTACCCCAGTCACCTTCCCAGTTGCTTGGCTGTGAGCAACCGTCTCCGGTACCGCCTTGATGCAGGCCGTCGGCTGTCAGTGTCGCATTGTATGCAGCCTGAATGCTGCGGTTGTGGAAATAGATACGTTTCAAGATAGCGGTAATAGCGAATGCTACGCGCTCATTGGCAAACCACAGTGCGCCGTTATTGCGGGCATACGTGGCTGCTGTCGGTACGGCAATATTGGTAGCCGGCATGCCAAGTTGTGAGTTGTACAGCGAGTCTTTTGCCGCATCGTTGTTACCACCACGATACTGTGCTGCAGTGTTGATGTAGCTCACCAGGATGTCATTCGTGCGGTCGATGGTGGCATAGCCTGCACATGAACGGCTGAAGATGGGAATCTTGTAATTCAGCTGTCCAGGAATGGGTTTCGTGTCTACTGCCTCATACAGGTAGGTATCATCCTCCCAGAATGCGTAGTAGATCGTCACTCCGCTACCCCACTGGTAATGACCCATTCTGCCGTCGAGCAGGGCGGTACCACCGTCTGCAAACTCATTGTGGTTCGACGGTGACAGTTTTCGTCTGGAATGGTCGTTGCGTACCAGGTAACCGCCGAGTCCGAATAGCTCTGCCATTCGCTCGATTTTCGGCAGCGATCCGCATGGCTCACCGACAGTTGTCAGTGAATCCTTACGCCATCGGCATCCGCACCACTGCGTCTGGTTAATCTTACCTACGGAGATTAGTCCGTACTTGTTTGAAGCTCCGTCGTAACCGAGGATCTGCGTGTTGTCGGTGATGCTCTGCATAGCTTCCACCGTCTTCATTTCTTTTAAATTTACGTCTTGTGGCATAATTATTTATTTTATAGTGTAAATTGAGATTGGTTATATGAATAAAGATATGTGTATGTGGATGTGCTTAACTCGTTGCCGTTTTCATCGCAGCCAACACTGTGACTTGCATGTTGATAGTCCGTATAGAGGAAGTATACAGGAACCGATGACACGAGTTTTCCTCCGGAGAACTGGTATATAGTAACTTGATATATCTTGACATTGTCATATAGACCATTATCAAGCTGCTCGTACTGATCCGTGAGCTTTTGCATGTAGTTTCCCCTGTTTGGCTTCACATACCACCCGTTTGCAATGGTCGTACCATTGTAATTCTGAGTCGTAAAATACTGTGAGTTCTTAGAGGATGGTGAAGAACCACCGGAAACATGATACTGTTTCGTTATGTTGTTTCCAGAACCTAACTGCTTATATCCTTCGTTGAACCTGTAATATGTCGTGCAGTCACTTTCTGAAATGTCAAGGATTTCAGAAACCCTCGTACAGTTCGTCAGTTTCTTCATTTTCATCTGGGTATATGAATCAGCTACTTCAGAGAACTCCTTCATGATGCCGTCTGGTCCTAAGTCATACAGGAACTCACCCGTGTTCTCGTTCTGGAACCTGAGCACGGCCTTGTTGTCGCTGTTGACGGCTAGGTAGATGGCAGGGTACTGACCCTTTCCGAAGATCTTGAATTCGGAACCTTCTGCCTCGATATGTGGACTACCGCTATAGCCGGTCTGTATCAGAGTGGCTATGAGGTTGTTGATAAGCGCCTTTTCTGCAAAGAAGAGGTCTGTTGACAGCATCTCATATTGTCCGCTTTGTGCAGAAGTCCAGTACTGTTGCCAGTAGGTGCCAGTACCTGGTCTGTTATCCAATGTGGAGATATGTGTCTTGATGCATCTGTAGAATCCCGAGGATTCAACCAACACGACATCCTCGTACCTCTCATCCACGGAACCTTTGAAGTATTCTGTATTCAAAGCCCATCTTCTCCTCCTGAGTTGCCCGGTGTGCGTGCTATCCTCATTAGAAATATAGCTTGTGGCCTGCATACCCACCTCCAGTTTCGGCATACAGAGATACACCCTGTTGACAGTAGATGAAGAACTCTTCGGGTACAGTCGGAACAGAAGGTACTGGTCTGCGCCGCTTATGCTGCTCTTCGTCTTGAAGGTGAAGGTATGACGCTTCCATGTGCTGTAAAGCGTCCAGTTGATATAGGCATCAGCCCCCCTGGTATTTGCAGCCTGCATCACTCCGTCGATATAGCATATCGATGTGTAGTCAAACACACTAGGATAGATGAATGTTGCTATATTGTAATCGCCCTTAGCCCAGAAAGAAAATGTGTACCATGTACTTGGCTCCAGCTTTCTTATTGTACCTGTCGTATTCCATAATACTTGCTGCAGTATCTCCTTGTATTGTATCTGGGACGTTGTCTTATACGTCCTGTCAAAATAGGCGTTGTGCGCCTGTATTCCTGTTTCTATGGCGGCATATGATTCTTGTGTTACTGTCACGCCGGACACAGGGATACATGAGTTTCTTCCAGTCCATTTGTCCAATGCCTGGAGAGAAGAGAAGTTCGTTTGCTCGAGCAAGTTTGGGTTTGCCCCTGCAGAATAGGAGAATACCAGTTCGCAGGCAGTGTATTGATGGGTGCCGTTAGTCAGCAAGATATCCCCGTATCGCCATACATAAGGAAGTTCTGGTGTACCCTGCTGATAACTAGTAGTCCAGCCCGAGGTGCTGCGTGTGACACCGGTTGCCATAGTAGTAGCGAGATAGTACCATGTTGTAGATGATATCCCAGTTCCTGTATTGCCTTGATCGCCTTTGTCACCCTTATCACCATATACTCCGATGATGACAGGATCTGTTTCGTCAGTACTGCCGTCGGAGTATCCTATTACCTCGTAGTTCCAGAGGTATTTCTTGGAAGCGGTAATCGTGGCTGCAGTTGCTGTCGGATCTGTAGTCCATCCGGAAGTTGAGCGTGTGACACCTGTATATGCTGACGATGCCAGATAATACTCCGTCACTGACGTGATGCTCACACCGGTATTGCCTTTGTCGCCCTTATCGCCTTTGTCACCATACCTGCCGATGATGGCAGGTGTGGTGCTTACCGATGTACCGTCTGAATATGTTACCTTCTCGTAGTTCCAGAGGTACTTCTTTGTAGAGGTCAGCGTGGCAGCGGCTGCAGTCGGGTCGGTAGTCCATCCACTTGTGGAGGTAGTGACACCAGAACCCGATGCCGATGCCAGGTAATATTCTGTAATAGACGAAATGCCTTTTCCAGTGTTGCCCTGATCACCCTTATCACCTTTGTCACCATATACTCCGATGATGACTGGATCTGTCTCATCGGTACTGCCGTCGGAGTAACCTATTACCTCGTAGTTCCAGAGGTATTTCTTTGATGCTGTCAGCTTTGCTGCGTTCGCTGTTGGGTCTGTAGTCCATCCGGACGTAGATCTGGTAACGTTGGTATAGTTGGCTGATGCCAGGTAATACTCCGTTACCGATGTGATGCTGACGCCGGTATTTCCCTGATCACCCTTGTCCCCTTTGTCACCATATCTTCCGATGATGGCAGGTGTGGTATTAACAGATGTGCCATCTGTATAAGTAACCTTCTCATAGTTCCAGAGGAACTTTTTAGTAGCGGTCAGTGTGGCAGCGGCTGCCGTTGGGTCGGTAGTCCATCCACTTGTAGAGGTGGTTACCCCTGAGCCGGAAGATGACGCCAGGTAATATTCCGTAACTGAAGAAACACCAACACCAGTGATGCCGTCTGCACTTATCGTGACGGTCTTAGAATCTGCATTCTTGCTGTTTACCTTCAGGACAATCTCATAGGACGTGTCCGACTTGGAGGCCTGGAAGGTAAAACTTGACGTGTTTGACTTCGTGACCTTGACAGTTGAAGTACCGTTCTTATAGACAATGACAGTATAGGACCCCATATTTGACTGTGTGGGATCGTCTTTGCCTTTCTGTCGCCATACCTCTACGGTAACAGTATTAACCCCTCCCTTCCAGTCCGAGTTCTTATCGAGCCCGAGCTGTAAGGGAGTAACTACCAAATACAGTTTTTCGCCGTCATTTGGAGCTGGAATCAGATTCTTGACGCGGTTTATCCTCATTCGTTAGTTGCAGATATTACTACAGACACGCCATCCTCTCTCTCCAGAGTGCTATACTGTACGACAAATGGAATGGTCGTAGATACATTTCCTACCTGTGCACCTGTTATCAGGTTCAGCAGGAGGAAAGAGAAACTCCATGTGTTCGCCGTGTCTGGCACGTTCGTACGTCTGTCGTACACTCTTGGATTGAACGACACGTTAACGCCCTCCTCGACGGCATCGCCAGCCTGGCTGCATCCTTCAAAGATGTAGAAGATATCCGATGTATCCGTCAATTGTTGGGTCTTATAGCTGGTAACACCTTCATGTGTGACCGCCACACGGAAGATGTCTTCGCTGTCCACGCCGTTAGCATACACTTTTATGATATGCGGTGTTGCATTGTTCACTTCTATGACGGTAGGGTTGTTGGTGACGTTCACCCATGCACCATTAACGAGTTTCTGCCACTGATATGTGGCACCGGAAATGGAACTACCGGCACGCTGGAGTGCTGCTGTAAGCTGGATCCAGGCATTGGTGTTTGACAAAGCCGTGCTGCCGCTGCCGTCTGCCGTAGTGACAGATATCAGGATCTCCTTCGCATCACCAACTGTTGTCTGTACAGGGATAAGCTGTGAGCATGTGAACGGCTTGCCGTTGTAGGTGCTCTTATAGTAGATGTGCTTATCGCTGAGATCGTTGGCGCTACACAGGTTTCCCTTAATCCTGAGGGCAGGGAATGTTGCGCCACCGATTGTGATAGAAGTTTTTTCGAATAGAGAGGCGTATGCCGACTTGACATTGCCGCTTTCATCGAGGATACCGGCAGTCTCTGATTCAGGATTGTTGTAATACCACTGTTGCCCCTGAGTGGAAGGTACGACATACTGGCCGCGCTTTGAACTATAGGGATATGGATACAGGACAGGAGAGTGCTGCGTGAAGTCTGTGTTCACGACACGCTGCTGTTGATCGTCCCAATACTGTGTCAGGCCGTAGCCCGCATCGATCTGCACGCCCATGCGTGCCTCTATTTGATCACCATCCTCATATTTGTAGAGGTTTCTGATTCTGCTTAAACTCTGGTTCATATCTTTTTCTTGTTATTGTTAGCAAACACTGTGGCGTCGATGGCCGTTATTTCTCTCGCTCCGTTCTCCAAGGCTCTTTCCACGCCATATACGGCGAGGTCACCGGTGTTAACCAGATAGCCGTCTGCACCGTTACCATAGCGGTATTCACTGATACCCAGTTCATCCGCTATCGCTTTCGGGATGATAAAAAACTTACCTTTCATATTCTTATTCTTCAAAGTCTCTTTCGATAATCGGATGCTGCCCTGTCAGGATGGCGCCATTCAGAGTGAGATATTCACCATTGAGTGTGAAGGGTAACAATGCCGTCAATTCACGGGTCAGTTCTGCGAAGAGGTGCTTCATTGTGCCGTCAACGGGGAACATCGTGCGAGGAACCTCGCCACGGGTTCCATGTACGACATGCCACCAGTTCCCGTCACCACGACTATAGAGAATCTCAATGTCGAAGTACTGTTGCGGATTGGCGATACGGCCACCGCTACGGTTGATGACGTATGCCTCCGCTACAGCCCGACTAGTCTCAGGGAAGATGTATGCACCTTCGATAATATCGATGTCATCATCATAGAATCCGTAGAACCGACGTAGGAGGAATGCCTGCACCTGCATTTCGGAAGTCTGTCCGACAGGCCACGCCTTGCAGCGTATCAATATGCGCTGCACATATTTCTGCTCGATGGAGATTGCTTTCGTCTGCTCTCCACCACGGCACCATATATCCCTCTGCGGGTCTATGCTTCGCCAACTGCCGAGATTGTTTACCACTTCGTAAATCTCCCATTGATATACGGACTGTACATCAGGGATGTTTGTGGAGCCGTTGCGTAACTGTACTGGTATGGCGAATGTACCACGGTCTTTCCACGGAATGAGGTCAGTACGCATTTGCCATTCGGTATTCAGAGTTACCTTCCAGTCTGTAGCAGAAACACAAGATAACTGCTTTTCCCAGTGAACCTTCAGCACGTCCCCTCTTCTGTGGTCTATATAGTCTGCCGTAAAGCGGACGTAGCCTGTCGTGTCCGGATCGAGATTGAAGCATAGTGTCAACGCATGCGTCTGCTCGTTAATGGTGTAGTGCGTGTCTCTTACTGGAGAGGCATTATTAACTCTGGCAGAAATTGTCCAGATGCAGTTTGTCAACTCGCTGGTGTGGTCACCTGCCATTGCACCCTCTTTGTCGCTTAGCGAAAAGTTGGGTTTAAGAGTGAACGGTGTTAATGTACGGTCATCGATATACTCCCCTGTCACCGCGTCATATTTCTGCAGCAGTGAGCCGAAAAGCTCCGACATCGTGAAAAGCGTGTCGAGAGGCATGTGTATGAGATGACCACCTTTTTGTCTTAGCTTCATGTTATATCGTATATATTAGTGATTGGAACATTTGAAAAATCGCCTCTTACCGTGCAGCGGAAGCCGCACTTGCTGCCGTATGGCATGCCGACGGGTATGTCTGAGAGTTCTGGATGATCCAGGTCATAAGTGACAGTCAGGTTCATTGTTTGTACCTTCTTAGCCTGGTTGATGTTCCACGCTTCGTCAGCCGCAGCATTCCCGGACTCCCGAGTCCAGACTATCGACTCGACATCTTCATCAGAGATGATCAGATCGCCATGTACTACCATCGCCACTAAGATAGTGGTGAAATTCTTGTCTCCATTGAACCAGTCACCTTCGGTTGACTCGATATCGAGCATAAGGCCACCACTTCGTATGCAGGCCCAGTCAGTATTCGTCAGCGACGGCTCAACGCCTATTCGTGCGAGGGGAACGATGCAGCGCCAGAGAGAGCCACCGTGCCAGACATTATCCTGGACATATCTCTCTTCGGTACTATCATAACCTCTGATATACTGCTTCTGGCCATCCCAAGAGTCCCATTCGCGCTGAATGTAGTCCGGACTACCATCATGCTTTACTGTTATGAGATTTTCGATAACAGCAGTTTTAGCGTATAAGATGGGGTCTGTTCTGCGAAGAGTACCTTCCCTTACGAGCCTCTCGATGGCAGGAACGTCATTTGGCAGTCCTATGAATGCAGTCACGTTGCTGCCCTCATCATTGATGATGGGCTTTGTGACATTCTGCAGGAATGCGAAGATGCCATCCGTTGAACTGAGGAAGAAGTGTTGCTGCCTGTCCGTCTCAACGGGATTACCCCATCGCGCTACTACGGCTCCGGCTATAGGAGCGTAGTTGTGACCGCCTGGCACCTCATTGTCAGGATAGAGGATGACGTCAGCGGTATTGTTCTCGTAATCCACCGAAAGGACTCTGAACCAGCTCGTGAAGTAAGTACCTTCGGTATCGAGGTTGTTGATCTTGCATTTCAGACAGTCATTTTCCTCGAATGAAATTCTGTCGTTTTCATATTCCTTGCGGAACGTAAGGCGGTACTGGTTTGCAGAAGTCTGGTCAACAATCTCAATGATACCCCTATTAGAAAATATCTGGTCACCCTCGTTGACTGACTGCTTGTTGATAACCATTTCCTCGAATACAGCAGATCCTTCCACGTATATGCTGCCACAGGTGATGCTGCCGTCTGGATTGAGGGTAATTTGTCCGGAATTGCCGATGACGGCTCCTTGTAGCAGAGTCAGAAGGTACTGCAATGTTTCAGGCTGGTCTTTCCGCAGATATTCGCCCAGATACGGCAAGATAGCGAGGAAAGCGTTACCTATCCTCTCCGCTGTGTTCGCATGCGTCCGTCTCTCATCATGGATCGTATTGAACATCGACAGTAATTCTGCAAGTGTCTTTTTTGCCATATCTGTTATTTTTCTGCGAAATTATGAAAATCGTGCCTGGTATAAAAATACATTAGAAGCGGTTGCTCCGGATGGTGCCAGTGAACAGCTCATCGAGGAACGAGGACATCAGGCCTTGGTATGCCTTGCCGTAGAACTCAGCCTCGGTGAGGTTCAGGCGACGGATGCTATAGTAGTATTTCTTGAAGAACCAGTCGCGGGGCATGCGCTTCTCTCCGGAGGTAAGAGCCGCACGCTTGCCGGCATTCGGGCCACGCTGCACGGTCACCTCCTTGAACTTCGGGCTTCTCATGTGTTCCTCCGACAGTCCGGCACCCACCTGACGGGCGCCGTATTCATGCTTGCCCTCGCGGAACTTATCGCCCATGAAGAGCAGGTTGCCGCCGTTACCATGGGCGAAGCCCTTGCCGACACCTGCAGCTACAAAGAGGCCGTATTGCAGGAACTTGTGTTCGATGGTGGTCACATGCCCCGTTGAAACGAGTTCCTGGAGTGATCCTTGCAAGGCGCCTGAGTCGGTGATGTTTAGCTGGATGATTTTCTCTCTCCAGATATCGATCATCATTCTCGACCAGCCACGCTCGTATTGTTCTATCTGCTCCTTTGTGAAGTGATAGAGTTTGCCACGGCCATAGCCGCCGCGCTCCTGCGCCCTCATCCGCTCAGCATGTGCTCCCATCGTCCTACATTAATCTATATCCCACTCACTTTCCATCTGGAGTTCATCCTCATATTCCATCGATTCCGGCTCATCGTTCTCTACCATGAAGTAAAGACCAGTGACACCATTCATTGTGTAGCGGCCAAACTCCTTGGAGTACACCTTCTCTACATTGAGAAAAGTGAAGTCATCATCTTCATCCTCATTTTCAAGCCTTGCCCTATCCCAGATCATGCGGCGAACGAACTGCTTGAAGATCTCCCTGCACAAATTCAACTTTGCCTTTCGGTCTTCCATGTCATCCCAGCGGTATGCAGCAAGGATGAACACGGTATATACACGGCGTTGAAAGAAAGAGACGCCTTCACTGAACGTATTCCCGTCAGTGGTGTCATCAATCATCACGAAATTAGCCGTTTTCTGGAACTCCTGCATTACGCCCTCGATGCTGTCGGGACCTGAGCAGAATACTGGCTTGAAGCCGTGCTGTTTACACAGGCGGTTCTTTTCACCCAGCGTCTTAAAGTATTCAAGTGCGTCGAATATCATTTCTTATCGTATTTCTCGTGAAACTCCTTGGCCTCTCTGGCCTTCTCATTCAATTCAGTCAGCGCACGCCAGCAGGGAAGGGCCTTGATGGTATCTTCCTTGGTGATGTCACCCTCGGTGAGTGCGCGGATCTGTGCGTCCATGGCGCCCATCAGGTCAATGTCCAGCTCTTCGATATCGGCATCCACCTTCCTAAAGAAGTGCGGCCAACGCTCAGCGAAGACGCTTTTTACGTGGGCAAACCAGCGCAGTGTGCCCATCTGTTCCGCAGGAGAGAGTGACAGTCGCTTAGGATGCTTGCCGTTACGCTTCACATACAGGAACGTTGCCAGCTTCTCTATCATCTCCGGCTTGCCGCTGCTGACTGCCAACTGGTAGTATTGTTCTGCCAGGAGGTAGTCACCGAACGGGTAGTGGTCCAGGATATCGTCGACCGCCCGACAGCCGTGAATGCGCTCCAGCCGCACATCCATGCCGTCGAACGGATCGATGAAGTCGAATTGCCGGATGAAGCTCTGCACCTGCCACACCTGCAGTGTGAACCAGCGGCGGGGCTTCCACCATGCAGGTCGGAACCAGCAGCGGTAGCTCAGCGGCTCATCGTGTGCCGTGCGCACGGTATAGCCTTCGATATGTATGCCGCTCAGCCGGATAAGCATGTACGTTTTGACTGTCGCCAGATTGTCAAACAGTGACAGCAGAGTCAGCACGTAGCGAAGCTGTCTCTGCGTCATCTTCTGCCATGAAGTAGGCGCATAGAGGTCTATGCTGCCATCAGCCAAATATGTAGGCCGGTGCGTCCTTAGTGTTCTGAAAAGTCTCATGATGGTTTACTGGGTATCCGAATTCTCCATAGATAGAATATTTCTCCAGATCTGCGTCGAGCATGTTCAGCAGTCGGCGCATCTTCAGTTTGACGGCCTCCTGATCACCGGCAATCCAGAGGTTGATGATGTGCTTACACTGGAAGATGACCGGTTTGTCATCGACAGTCACCGTGCCACATCGTACTGCATTCAGCAGATGATCCATATACTGGTTGCTTAGTTTCAGGCGCAGTGCTTCGTCTGCCTGTCCGATAAGCCGCTGAGCAGCCTGCCATTCAAGATGCGAAGCCGCAGGGCCTTGCATCTTCTGCAGCATCCTGAAGTCGTAGAATAACGTATCGATATTCTCCTTAGCCTGGTCAGTTGAGCCCCATCCTTCTACGTGACACAGACGGAAGAGGAGTTCACCATGAGCCCGCAGCGCACTGTCACGAAGATGACCTATCAGGGCATCCACACGCTGCTTAGAGGCAGGAGCCATCTGATTGGAGCTGACCACGCCGAAGCCGGTGGGAGTCAGTACCAGGTCGAGCTGTCGGAATACGGCGAGGAATGCATGGATAGCCACCCATTGCTTCACGGCCACGGTTAGCTTTTCATTATTCCCGCCCTCAGCGGCTGACGTTCCCACATCTCCGAGAACGTCAGCCTTGCACTCATCATATGAAGCCATAAAATGCGGCTTCACCTTCTCATATACCTCTACATGTGCAGAGGTCGCAACACTCAGTATCGCCTCAAAGTCACTCTTGGTTATTTCCATTGTCATTGCTATTTGTTGTTACCTTCTCTGCATCCTTATTCTCATCGAGGGTGGTGAGCATCAGCATGGGTACGTCGACAGTCACCTTCTCGCTCCACCCATTGTAGTGCAACACTACATGGTAGGGCTTCATCATCACGTCGTGGAACGGCTTTTCAAGAGCCTGCTTCATGGTGAACAGCTCGCGCTTGTCAGAGCCGGAGTTATTCATCTGGCTCTTGCCCGGCGTGGCTCCAATCAGGTTGGGATGTACGCCGAAGGCAAAGCACAGGGTATTGGCTGCCTCCTGCATGTCGTCGGCCCAGTCGCCGCCCTCCTTCTTTCCCTGGTTCAGGTTGATGACGCGAACCATGGAGTGCTCCTTGCCTGTGGGATCCACGTAGTAGCCGCTGATCAGCGCCTTGCCTGCATTCTTCGGACCGCAGACGAAATCGATGATGTTCTGCTTTTCCTCCTTGATGCGCTCCTTGCGTTCATCCTCATCGGTGATGCCTTCGTTGTCACATACCACGTCCCAGTATTCGTCATGCACCTCTATCTGCAGTCGCGGGGCAGACGTGTTCTGTATCATGAACCGCTTGCCGATGCCTATCAGCTCGTAGATGTCGAACCAGGCATCACGGAAGGCAGAGAAGAAGTAAGGCCGTGAATACACCTGACGGCCGGGTGTGGCCATGCGGCACACGATGGCGAACTTGCAGTCCGTGCCGTCCTTCGGTGCCTTGCGCTTCTCGCCAGTCATGGGGTCGGTCTCCCTGCCCATGCGGACCATCAGGTCGCCCAAGGGGTCGTAGAAGTCAAGCATCGGCAGCACCTCGATATCGTTTGGGTCTGGAGCACCGTCGCGCCAGTCACCATACAGCACATATTCGAAGCGCTTCTTACCTGCCAGACGGGCAAAGCGGCAGTAGCACATCTCCTTATGGCGCACCTTCACTATCCGGCTATGGTCACGGCAGAGGATGATTTTCGTGATGGAGGTGAAGAAGAACTTCATGTCCGTGGCCTGCTCCAGGAACAGCTCGTGCAGCGAGTTCCTGAGGCAGAAGGATCGGATGTCCGCATCCTGTGTGTCCTCGCGTGTGTCGCGGTCGATGAAGCGCACGCCCTGACCGTAGCAGGCCTGCACGTTGAACAGTTGGCACTGCGAGGTCACCATGTTCTCACCTATGCGCTGCATCACCTTGAACGGCAGCTGGTCATCATCGCCATAAGGCACATATTCGTAGTTCTGCTTGCCGATGGTGATGGGAGTGGTATTCAGTTTCTCATCGAAGTCCTGAACGATGACGCGGCTCTCCTGATACTTGGTGGCAGGGCTGCCGCTCTCTGCCAGGTCAACCACGCCAGCAGGCACCACTCCGTAGCGTGTCCATCCGGGTCGGTGCCCTATTGGCACCATCTCTTGCTTATTCTCTTCGTTCATAGATATACTGTATGTCCGTTAAACTCATAAATCAGCACGTCGATGACGGCTCTCACTTCCCCATTTACAGGGTTCATTAGTCGGTGGATGCCTCCCCGCCAGTGGCCGGTGAGCGGCAGCCAGCCGATATAGTCAACCTCGTTGCCGTCCTTTTTCCATGCCCTGACGTTGACTTTCTTACGCTCTTCGCCAGCCTTGTCCAGCAGCTTCAGCACCTCGTTGATATGTAAGGCCTCTTTCATCCTAGTTGAAGGTATGATCAAACGTGTTGTCGAAAATACGTCCGACGCGGTCCATCTGCAGCACGTTCTGGATGCGCTGCGCATACTGGTATGAGAAGGTGAAACGTGGCATGTGGTCATCATCGTTAGTCCTGTCGGACTTGGAATCAGACAAAACCACCTCCCTGCCACCGTTGGCATCCTGCACGCTGCCGTTCACGACGTTGACCACATACACCTCATCAGAGCGGAACAGGTCTTCAGCCCAGTTGGCCATTGCCGTATTCAGGAATCCGGTGTCAGCCTTGAAGGTTCGTGTTTCCTCAATCTTATAGTTCCTGAGCTTGCCGCCGACACGAGCCTGAGAGCGTTTGAAATCACTACCCACCTGATGCTTGCCCGTGCAGTACATGTATTCCCAGACACCGAAGGAGTTGTAGAACTCGAGGATAGGCGCACAGTCAGGTTCTGAGAAGTCCATCTCGAAGCGCTGTCTGCGACTTCCGGCAATCACGGTGTATGCCACCAGCTCCTTTCCTGAGGTGATGAAGTTATCAGGGCTTACATCGATGCAGGTATATGTGCTGCTGCCTCCGGCAGTAGTAGCCGAGAAGGATCCTGTTGTGCCGTCGGCATATTCGGCGACGACTGAGGCAGAGTCACTGCCATAGTACCACAACAGTTCGCGGCGTCCGCTTGCGGTGATCTTCGTCCCCATCAGTATGGAGAGGAAGTAGCCGGTGTAGAACTCCTGGGCACTGATGCCCATGTCGGCCATGGCGTATAGGACGGTGCAGGCAGAAGAGGAACTGTCGGCCGATATCGCCACGCTGCACACCAGTTGCTTTCTGGCATACGGTTCCAGCAGCTCACCGAGGTCTGAGAGCGTGATGACATTGTTTATCGGCCACAGCGACTCCTGCAGCAGTTGCTCACCGTCGCAGGTGACAGTCACCAGCTGCGGTGTTCCGTCGGTACCAGGTATTGTCACATCGGGCATTCCCGAAGTGAAATATATCTTGCCGTTCAGTGTCGAAAGATTGATTGTGCTCATTGCGATCTTTTCTTTTCGGCAAAGGTACGAAGACAACCCTGAAAGTAAAAATACAACGAAAAACCGGTGGCGCATCATCACGACGCACCACCGGCACAAATGTTTCCAAAAATTATTAATGTATGTTCACGTCAGAACGGTTACATCCATGTATCGCCAAATGGCCCATCTGACCGATCCGTCGGACAGAGTGGTAAAGCCGTATTCGTGGGAACGCATATATCCAGCAACCACATCCTTGCTCATGGTCATCATTGGCGTGAGGTCATCCATGATCTCCTCCGTAGTCTTCGGTTCCTCAGAGGCTTTGCCGAAGCCAGGATCCTCACCAGGCATGTTCGTACGGAACGTGAAGAAGGCATCAAGCACCTCCACCTGACAGCGCTCCTGTTCATCGAGCGACTCCAGCCATTTCTTCACGCGCTCTTTCATCTTATCACTCATCTCTTTCATACTCCTTCTGCTCTTTTCATTGCCTTCAAAATCTTCATCATATCACGCTTCAGGTTGCGAAGCGACTTGAGAGTGTCAAGAACCCGGGCAGGTTCCTCGGAATCGTCATCGATGTAATGTTCCTCGATGCAGTCAATCAGGTCCACGTTGTTCTCCATCGTGGCCACGTCACCACAGAAGCCACACAGGGCCTCCGTCAGTTCTGGGGTAAGCGTCATCTTATTCATCACTCTTCACCTCCTCTTCCTGGTTCAACCTGTACACGATCCATCCTGCACTCGCTAGGCTAGTACCAGCCACCACAGGTGCTTCAATTACGCAAATGGCTACAATCACTAAGAGAAGGGGCAGAACCACACCGATGCGCAGTGCCTTACGCCAGCTGATGCTCTGTCCGAGGATACGGCTATAGAACTCACTCTTTGAGTCAAGCCACTTGTTTACTACTTGCACCGCCTTTCGTGCCGGTGCCATCACGTCAACGGGCTGCTGAACCTGCAGCGCTTCGTCAAATCGAATTGTTGTTTGTTGCATATTGCTATTACGTTTAGCTATACAGGGATCCGCCCTGTGCGGTTTATTGTCCTCGAAAAAAGGGGAGAGCTCCCACGCTATCAAGACACTTTAAGGTTCTTCTTCCGGTTCTGCCTCACGGCCAGAACACTCTCCCCAGGAGAGGAAGGCGGGCCAAGCTTTCGAACGTGGATCCTTTCGGACTTCTCTCTTATTTTCTCCTGCCTCCCGGCGAGGAGCGCCTTCCCCTATGAGACAGAGAAAGCGGCAGCCCTCCCTGTCGCTAAACGTAATAGACTTCGTCCGAGGACTTATATCTACTGGGTGGCCACCGCTATTGGTGTAGTGAGGAGCATGTGTCCTCGAAAGTGTCAATGAGCATAAAAAATGCCCTGAGTCGTTACTCGGGCGTCTTACACCGCCCCCGGAGCGAATCGCTCTATTACGTTTAGCGATGGCAAAGGTATGAAAAAATCCCGAAACCTCCAAGAGATTTCAGGATTTTCTTCACTTTTTACAAAAAAAAAGGTTATTTTCCTTGTTATTCTTCAGAATCTTGTGTTTCAAGCCCTTCCATAACTTGTTTTTCATCCGATATCTTTTTCTTCAAGACAAAGTAGAGAATAAGCTGCTGTTTGAAGTCGCGGTCAGTATAAACGGCAGCGACATCCCATCCACGTCTTCCCATGTAGTTCAGGAAAGCGCCAGTACTGTCGAACTGTTTTTTCTTCCCATCCTCATAGATCTGTTTGCGCTTGCTTGCTTTCTCAGAGAAGTCAAGGGTGATTGTGTACTTTGTGCTAAAGGCTTTGCCAAAGCACTGTGCTACGCAGTAAGCATACTGTTCGCTTTGAGCGAATGCACCTGTGGCTGCTACAGCCAACAGGCAAATTAATAGGATTCTTTTCATAACTGACATAATTAAATTAATACACGGCTGCAAATTTAAACAATTTTTCTGATAAGAAAGCACCATTTGCAGACTTTTTCATTTTTCACTCAAAACGGGAGGCAATCGCCCAAGGGCGACAGGCAAGTGACCCCGTTTTTCCGCTCTGGGCCCCGAATTGTCATCTCGCAGAGTGGCAATTTGGGTCGTTTTTTACAAAAATTCCACTATCGCCCGCACGAAAACCTCGATAAAAAGCCCACTTTAGAGGTTTGAGTGCGGAAAACGAGCGAAGCGCCTGCTTTAGCAGCCCCCACCGCCCTACGCTCCCGAGGCAATTGCCCTTTTTGTTCGAGCGGTATATGTAAGGACTTTTTACTTGTGGCAATTGCCGCCTTGTGTCGCTGCCGAACACGTCAGCCGAACCATATCCGCGGTCGTGGCCAGCTATAGGACACAGCAAGGCAAGCACCTTCACGTAGCAATACGTGCATATAGGGTGGCACGATGTCATCCGCTCCTGCAGCCAATACCCGAGTAGCATAGTGGAGCATCAGCCGCTGAGTGTGCCTGGCTGAGACGTGGCGGTGGTGCCTATAGCACGTCATCGATGTGTGTATGATGACAGTCATACTCTCTTCGATGCGAACCACCACATTTCAGCCGGTAAGGCTCTCTTGGCGGCTCATGTGCAACGGAGCGGAGCGTGGTACTGGCAGCAGGAGCGTGGTGGCAGGGTGCGCGTCCTGTATGATGAACGTGAATGACTCTGTCTGTTCATCTGACAGTGTCGAATTATGAACGTTCAGGTGCGCAGGGGAATGAGGGTGGGCCATTAGACAACGGGGGCCTTGCCCCATTGCGCCTATCGTTCACCGGGCATAAGCAAAGCGCACGGCTCAGGGTGGGCGGGGCACGATAGGCGCGATACCAATTTTTATTTTCAGGGGGGTGCAGGGGGGAAACTTTATTCCCCCCTAGGGGGGTAACGCCTTGTCTTTGCGAGGAACATGGCCATGGTGACTGTAGCACCAGCTGCTTGCATAGCTGCTATGAATGCAGCCGACGACTGACCTGTGGTGTAGATATCATCGATGACCAGGACTTTACGGTTCCTGAAGTACTCGGCATCGATATGCACATAGTGCTTGATATTCGTCGCCAGCTCATGTTCACCAGTGACATGTGCCCGCTTGCGGCTACCGCTGACCTGTATGCGGTCGAAGCCGTCTATGGCTCCCGTCAAGTTGCAGAGGATGTCAGAGAACCGTTTCCAGCGTCTGACATTCGAATATCGAGTGCTGGCAGGTATGCAGACAATGACCGTATCCGACAGATCCATTGCTGACAGTGCACGGGCGAAAAGCCTTGCAGCCCATCGGGTGTAAATGTTACGGCCGTCCTTGAATCCAAGGATCATACGATGCAGATCTTGCAACTCGAAGGAAGCCTTACTCAGCTTCCGGTTCGGAACGTAGTCGAACAATGCGTACTTCAGCATGGCGATGCGGATTAAAAAAGGAGGCAGCCTAAGCCACCTCCTTGCGAAACAATGAACTTTCAATCATCTGAGCAGCCTTGCTCACGTCAGACAGTACGCTGACCAGGAACTTAGGCTCCTCTTTAAGGCTTTTCAGCCAACTGGAGAGATACGCCGCATTGTTCTCGCGAACCCTCGTATTGAAACCGAGGCTGTGGCCTATAAGCGCTGCCGTGAGTTCTGCCACGAGTTCCTCCTTGGCATAGTCCTCAGAGCCGAAAGCACTGCCTCCAAGGCGGTTCAGGCGGTTTTTGCTGCCAGTGGAGTGAGCCATCTCATGCAGCATCGTCGAATAGAACTCCTGCCCAGCGAGGAAAACATCATCCTCGGAACCCCCGAGGTTGAACTGTTGCTTCGTCGGCAGCGTGATGGAGTCGGTAGCAGGCGAGTAGAATGCCCTATCCTGCTCTTTGCAGGCGACGGGACATACCCATGTCTGCTCATCGATGACGGCATCCAGCTCCGGGTTGTCGTACATACCGTCTGTGCTACGCAACTCAGGAACGGCGAACTTGGACTCAACGAGTTTCTTTAACTTCTCTGGCTGCACCTCAGCGAGGTTTGTCTGATCTACGTTGAACACGTTGTAGTACTTCAGTACAGGGTGGACGTCGCAGGCTCGCTGTTCAGCATGTGACATCTGCCTATAATCGTCCTCAGTGACATTCTGTCCGTTGGCATCCTTGATGTAGAGCTTCCAGAAAAGCACTGGAGCTGATTTCTCACCTTTCTTTACGGACGCTCCCAGTTCATTGGCCTTATTGATCGTGACGAAGACCGGATACTGATAGCTCTTCGCCTCACAGAGCAGGTAAAGGAAGAATTCATTGAATCGGTTGTACTCGCGTCCGCCGAAGTTTACTGGACGCCCGTTTGCGGTGGTGCTGATCCATGTCTTTCGCCATCCGTTCTGGAGGCTGGTGATGGTCTCGATCATCATGTCGGCGAATTGTCCGACGATGCGGTCTGTACCGCTGACTGTTGTTGAACTGTTACTTTTCATGACTGTACTTGGTTTGAAATTGTTTGTGACTTACGGATTCTAATCTCTTGAATAAGGCGGTCGAAAGCGTCTTGGGCGATGTCCCTGCCTGTCTGTTTCTTAAGGATGAAGGCGTACCTGAGTGCCGTGAGGGCATTTCTGCAGTACTTCTTTTTGTAACTGCGGGTGCTGACGACCCATACATTGTTCTCTGACCTGTTGGACTTCTCGGTCTTAACCAGGATGAATAACTTCTGTTCCATAATCTCATATATTTAATCGGGTTAACGTTAAGCTACTTTGTAGACCTCGATGTAGGTCACGTCGATCATGCTGCTCTGGGCGATGCTGTCTGCCTTGGCATGTGCCTCTGCCTCAGATGATGCCTCTATCTCAAACTCCTGATAGTTGCCGTCCTCAGCGTTGATCACTACACTGTAGATATTGCTTGCTCTTCTGTTTCTGCGATAGCCGAACTGAGAGTTGATTGCCGATGTCTGAATAACTGTTGTCATAATTCTAATTTTTTTGAGATTTAACTTAGAAGCTCTGGGAGCTTTTGTAATTTTTACGTTGCTTTTCACAGGTAGGAAGTGGTAGTGCCTGGATGCAAGGAATTTCAATCAAAATTCTGAAAAACCACATTTTCTTTAGCCACTACCTGGCGTTAAGAAGAAAATGCGGAAAGCGTGTCGGAATTTTGTGAAGAAATAGGGAGTTTGCGACCGGTACTTGCAGGGCACGGGCTTCCCCTACCTTTGCAAAGGAAAAATCAAAGCAGCCCTGACGCTGGAGAGTTCTCAGAAAAATGTTATGACAACAATCAGACGTCGCCAACGTAGTGCGGCAGCATGGAATAATGAGCAAGCATCAGGAAATGGAAATCAACGCCAGAACGGATAACGAAAGGAGTGAATAATGAGGCATGAGAGACAGAGCGCCAAGAGCAGACACGCCCAAGGGCAGAAGACCTGACCTGCATGGTCGAAGAAGCAGCAACGGCAGACCCGAAGACAATGTGATGGAACGGATGTTATCCTCGGTACGACGGTGAAGTCAGGAGAGGGAACAAATGGGTTGTCACGCTTTGCAGTATATATATTGAAGCACGGAATGCCACACAGCACAAAGCGCCATACCATAAAAAAAGACAGGCCATCGTCTCACGACGCAGACCTGCCGGGTAATTTACGTTTAATTATTTAATCCGAGTCACAGAACGCTTTCAGGACATGGACAAGAAAAATTCAGTTCAACTGTTAGGGTACTCATTCGTCTGACCACCGCGACCCCAGGCAACAGGATAACGCTCCACGCCTATGCAGAGGGTGTCGAAAGCATCAGAGCCATCGGTGCGGGCTTCCAGGCGGTCTTCCTCCGTCTCTGCGAGTTTCTCGCCCGATTTATCCTTCTTTCCGTTACGGACACCTGCGGACTGTATGGAGATGAGCAAATCAGGGTTGTTGTCACGGTTGATGAGTACCTGATGCTGGGCGCGTCCCTGGAACATACGGTTGATCAGCTCGTTTTTCTTGATATGGTCCCAAGGATTGCCGATATATTTTTCACGGACAGCCCACTGATGACGACGGAACATGCTCTTGATGATCGAAGCGAAGCTCTGACCCCTTGACGATGCATATTCCTGCCCTAAGAACGTGGAATCGTAGTAGAAGATGACGCGATGGGTGCGATGGTAATAGTAGTACTCCATGAAGTCCTCGCACAGTTCCTCCAGTTTGCGGTCGTATTTGACAAAGAACGATTTCAGGACACGGAGTTTACCGTCATCGCCCACCTGGCCGCACACGAGCCAGTTGATGAGCGCGTTGGCATCAAAGGCAATGATAATCGGTTTGTCCGGCTCCAGATCGCCGTCGGTGCGACAGTCATTGGGGATGCCACCTTCATTGTTGATGGCTTCCAGCTGGAGCACCTTATTGTTCGGTGCTGTATAGAGGTTCACCGACTCGCGCATACCGCCATAGAAACCGTCGAGGGAGATACCCACACGGATGCACATGATGGACGTCATGAAGGTAAGCAGTGGCAGTTCACGCTTCATGCGCTTGACGAACTCAGCCCCCAATACGGCGAGGTTCGTGATGCTGGAGTATTTACAGTAGAGCAAGCATTTGGAGCGGAAAAAGTTCAGCTGCTCTTCCTCTTTCCTGATTTTACGGTCATAGTAGATTGCACGTTCAGGATGCTTTTTCAGCTTCTGCTTAAGTACCCAGATATGATTGACCAATCCCTCGATGACGCGAACCAGAGCGGAGTCCATCTGTTCCTCATATCGGAAGTACCAGGATCCTTTCTTTGTCATGGCCGTATCACTAGTGATGGTCATGCCATGATGCATATAGCACTTGCCGAAATACATCTGATTACCACGGTTCGCCTGGAATGTTTCATCTTTCAGCTGCTCGAAGTCGAGAAGTTTTGCTTCATCCAGAACCACGTAGTCGAGAGACAGTGAGTTACTGGTACCGCTTCGGTCCTGACTGACCAGGTTGATGATGGAGCCATTGTAGAATGCAATGGTATTCTCCCAGTTGGCAGGCTCGAAGATAGGTTTCTTCCATCCGAGTGCCTTCCATGGCTTTTTGCCAACGATATAGTGGCGGTCACGCCTCAGGCCCCAGTTCTCCCAGTGTATCATCCACGACGGAACGATGTTTGTCAGGCCACGTTTCACGGACGGACAGACGGCAGCGCCGCAGGATCCTTCCATCAGCTGTGCAGCGGTAAGGATGCGACCTGCCTGTACGAGACCCTTGCCGAAGCCACGTCCGCACTCTGCCACGAGGTCGCGCGGCATCATCATCAGCATGTAAGCCTGACCATCGTTCAGGTACTGCTCAAATATCGGTTCCTGCTGTTCCATCCTCTTCCACCTCTTCGTATTCGGTATAATCCTTCTCTTTCTCTATCTCGCGGTTATAGCGTTTGTTCATCGTGAGGATATCCTTACGCAGTGAGGCCTCATTGTCATAGCCTGGAATCTTAAGCGCAGCGGGATTGCTGGTGAATACGACACCAAAGAGCGGGATGCGGTCGTAGGCAGTATCCGGCTCATCCTCCTTATCGGTGCGGTTATTCAGCACACGCACCTTCTCGATGGCGGCTACGGCCTTGTGCTCTCCGGCACGGCGTGCTGCCTTCAGATCCTGCTCCAGATCCTGGTTGATCTTCCACCGCATGAAGTTACGGCTTGCCTGCTGCATGTTGCCCAGGATGATCTGCACCAGGCGCACGTCATCGTAAGCCTGTGCCCTGCCCACATTGAAGAGTGCCATATCCTGCTGCATGATATCGCGCTCGAACTTATCCGGGAACTGGAGCCAATAGGCATACAGTCCACGCAGGCGGTGAAGCCGCTGGATAATGGTAGGACTCACTCGCTCTTCGAGGAGTTCTTCATCGCTCTTTACGATGTACTTTGTATAATCATCGAGGTTGGTAGGCAGTGGCATAGCATCTGTTTTTAGACGGTTATTTCATTCAGGATGCGTTCGATGCGCTGCTGACAGTCAGAGATGGCTGACGGGCTGCCGGCACGCATCAGGTCCAGCTGCTGCTGGCGCAGTTCCTTATCGGTCTCTTCCAGCCCTGAGTAGTAGGCACGTCGGGCAGGATGCCCGAGGGTGTTGATATCGTCATGAAGCTGCACTTCATCAATACCCAAACGGAAAGACACCATCGATGGGGTCATTAGTGTTCTCGCGCACCTGGTTATCTCTTTCAGTAATTCTGTTGAATAGTCCATTGAGTTGTATTGAGTTTTTATCCACGATATCGCGCAATCCGCTGTAGAGGTCATAGAATGCCATCTGGTCAGTTGTGACCATGGTACATTCCGCACGGTCGCCGTAGGTCTGGTTCTGGGATGAAATGACTGACACCAGGTGTGTGTCATTCTGCACGAGGACAATCTTTGAGTGGTTCATCCCCAGATATACGGTATCAAAGCACGACTGCATAAGCCGGTAAAGCTGTACGGTTTTCTTCGAGGCCTTCAGGTCTGCCAACAGGACACTGTGGCTAATGAGTTTCTTCTTTCTCAGGTTGAAGAAACCATTCAGGAAAGCCTCGCTGGTACTGAAGGTGCTGACGTATACATCAGCACGCCCGGTCTGCTGAAGAATCCAGTTCAAGAGACCGAGCGTATGAAGTCCAGTACCCAGATAGCACTGAGAGGCGCACTTATTCAGTGGCTGGAGTATCGTCGCTATGTTCCTGCCCCTGCCCATCTGAATCAGAAATCTCGAGTTTGATGTCAGCCTCCGTCAGCTGCTGGCGGAGCTCATCTTTGATGACCTGCTTGGTACGGATCAGCACATCGACGCGCTGCTGGATCTTCTCACGCCAGCCCTCCAGTTCCTTGGCCTGAGCCTCGGTGAATCCTTCCTGCTTGGCGGCGGCCACGAGGGCGATCAACTTGGGAAGGTTCTTGGAGATATAAGGGCGTGCGGCATTGATGGCCTTCACATCCTCTGCAGTCAACTGCACCTCTTCGGTATCAGGAGTCTGAGTCCCAGCTTCCTCGTTTACGTCAACGAGCACGTAGTGGTCGTAGGTATCGAAGTCCTTCTTATAGGCATCCCACAGTTCGGCAATGGCCGATGTGAACTCATAGCGGTCGCAGGCTGCTGTGAGGGTCTTACAGGTCTCGTGTGCCTGCTTCATTTTCTTATAGCGCTCTGCGTTCTTATCCCAGATGGCACGGATGGTTTCAGGAAGGGTGTCATGGTCGGTACGCTTGCCGCGTGCGACGATGGCATCCGTCTGCTTGTATGGCTCCTCAGAAGAGAGTGCCGGAGCAGGGAGGAAACTATCCTCTGGAATCTCACCGAGGGCTGCTGCAGCCTTATCAGCGGTCTCTTCAGTATCAGCGATGGCCTTGCCGATGACAGGGAGAATCTTTTTTTCCAGATTCTTCACATCCTCAAGGTTCATGTCATTCTGAAGATAGGCCAGGTGTTTCTTCAGTTCATAGACCATTTTCTCCTCATAGTGAGAAGGCTTTCGCATCATGGTGTTGTACATGGCGCGGTTGCGGTTGCACTGCAGCACCATCATTGCACCGTCTGCCAGTTCGGCTTCAGTGTGCTTTTTCTTGGAGAGCCATTTTTCTATTCTGGCTCGAAAAAGTTTGTCTATACCCTTCATATTTTTCTAATTAAAAAGGCGGAACGAGGCAACCTTGCCGCATCCCGCCTCCGGTTTTTTATTTATTAATTCGTATGAATAGAGAAAATGAGGCTCTATGGCTTGGCAGTAACCTCACCAGTCGTGCAGTCTAACTCACCATCTGATACAGGAAGTTTTCCGTAATAGAATGGAGCGGGCATCTCATCATCGGCAACGATCTCAAGAACCGTCTGGTTGGTGTCTGTGGGAGACTGACCAGAGTCCTGACTGGGATTCACCTCTGCAGGGAACTGATCAGAGCCGACTACGCGGAACTTACCCGTGCGGGTAGGAACCACGGCAACAACCTCCGCATTGAGAAGTTCGGCACTCAAGCCGGTGATTTCCTCCTCAGTGCCAGGAGCATTACCAGTGTAGGTATTCTTGAAGGTCTTCGAACCGAAGGTACCCTGAGGCTCACAGACCAGCTTGCCGTTGTTGTTGATGATGTCCACCTGAGCGAAGAACTTGCCTTCAGCCATCACGAAGTCGTTGGCAGCATTTGAATTGCCGGACGCGATAGTGGCGGGATAGGTGGGAATATTCGAGAGCTTAGCACCCTCTGCTGAGCGGTCAGCCAGCTTCGGGAACTTCACGATATCACGGATATCCGCGATATACACGCGCTTCTTTGTTCCGGGAAGCGATTTCTTGCCCTGGCAGAACTTGACGTCCTGAAGCAGGGTCTTCTCGTTTGAACAATCTTGTGGCATTTTCTTTCGATATTTAATGTGAATGAAAGAGGGGCGGCAGCCCCGACGCTTTTAATCCTTAGCCGCCAGCCCCGATACCTTATTCATCAGATGGCGGTAGTGCCATCGATGGTAGCGAAGAGGATACGTTCAGCGTCGATGCTCTCGTACTGAACGCCGAAGAACATCGTAGCGATGAACTGGAGCACGAATGCCTTGAAGCGTGCCACCTCGACATTCTCCTTATCAGAGATCTGGTCGACACCATAGAGCATGTTGCGCTTGGTGGTCAGCTGCAGGAACGGTGAGCCGTTCTTACATGACAGCGGAACGAAGGTGACGTTTTCGAAGCCTTCGATGACGTACTTGTGGAACTCGCGGTTGTACGCAGTACCGCCAGTGGTGGTCTTGTAATCCTCCTCGTAGTCCCAAACGACGTGCTTCGGGCAGAAAAGCAGAAGCTCTTCCTCATCCATGAGGTGCTCGTTGGCTGCCTTACAGATGGCGCGAAGCACATCATAGGCATTGTTCTTAGTGATGGCCTCGATGACCACCTTGTTTCCAAGAGCGGTGGTGATAGCAGCGGGCTTTGCCTCTATGCCCTGAGCCACGTTAGCCTCGATGGCGGTCATCTCGGTCTTGGCGATGGTGTCAAAGCCGTTGAAGAGATCGTGCGTGGTAGCGCCATTGGC